>ENA-OPZZ01000204-OPZZ01000204.1-human-gut-metagenome-genome-assembly--contig:-NODE-204-length-47272-cov-13.304698_pt1 | contig 47272 bp, 38 predicted proteins | sample MGYA00242487_ERZ504511 | MGnify/ENA primary metagenome ERZ504511 (study PRJEB26092, sample SAMD00036241) | human gut metagenome | host: Homo sapiens | study: EMG produced TPA metagenomics assembly of... | reverse complement strand
AGAGCATGGGGGGCACGCCCGGTCCCGTTCCGAACCCGGAAGCTAAGCCCCATCGCGCCGAGAGTACTGCGGGGCCAGCCCGTGGGAGGCCAGGGCGCCGCTGACCGGTGGACGGCACCGAGCCGTCATCGAGATTGAAGAAGGGGGAGGCCTCGCGGCCTCCCCCTTCTTGCGTTTACGGGGTGTAAATGACTCAATTACACCAGACGATCTTGTTGTTTTCGGTATTGAGCCTTTATTTAAAGAAAATAAATCGTATAACAAGGGCAACTGCTATGGCCGCAATGATCATAAGCAGGATTGTCAGCTGATGCTGCTTGCGTCGTTTACTTGACGAAACGAAGATTGATTTTCCCTGTTTTGGAGTCTCGAGATAGCGAGCCGAATGCGTCAAGGTTTGCTTGGGTCGAGGCCCTCTTTGTTGATGAGCGGCGGATGCTTTCATCGGCTCATCACTAGCTGCGCTGTTTTTAGATAATGGTGCGTCTTTCAGATATACAGGGTCTCCCGAGGCAACGCCCATATGTTTACGTCCCGTTTGGGCTTCTTCGAGCGTTTGATATCGGTTTCTTGTCACATATTTGGGCTCTGGGCCATTGATGGGCTCTTGCGAGATGTGGGGGCGATGGAATCGAATCGGTTGCGGGCTGGATGCTTCGTCCTGCTCCGGCATAAACGTGTTGTCCTGTTTTTGATCGTCCATGATGCCCTTAGCTCGTCATCAATATCGTGTATGCGCCCATTGTAAGCCAGCCGTCTAGTTTTGATGGGATTGCATACATTATTTAAGCCTTCGTTCAAATTCCGTTTATTAGACAAAACCTTAGTCAACCAGACTTAGATATGCTTATATCAATAGACTCAAAAAACTTTATAGTCGATGTATATATAAGAAGCGGCTGGGCATATATAACAGCGTCAAAAGAAGCCCCAGTCACCTAGAAGATGACTCGGCAGTCCTTAAAAGGAGTGGTAAACATGGCAAGCATGGTTCCTTATCGTTCGGTTTTTGGCGTTCGTCCTTCTGCTAGCTCGCTGTTCGATTTGTTTGATGATATGACCGATCTTGCAAACAACTCGATTGCTTCCAAGGCGTTCCCCGTTGATGTCGAGGACAAGGGCGATGGTTATGAGGTCAAGGCCTATCTGACCGGCGTCGCTAAGGATGATATCGACGTTGAGCTTAACGAGGGTCGCCTGTCGATTAGCGTGAACGTTGTGGAGGACGAGGAGAACGAGGGCAAGAACTTCCTGCAGAAGGAGTTTAGCTCGTACAGCGCGACGCGCGGCGTGTATCTGAAGGACGCTTCGAGCGAGGGCCTTTCGGCTAAGTATGCTGACGGCATCCTGACCGTTACGGTTCCCAAGATTGTCGAGAAGAAGAACGTTACGAAGATCTCCATCGACTAACGATGGCTCTGCTTCAATCGAGAGTATGAGTTAAGGGGGCTGGGAAGTGATTCCCAGCCCCCCTTTGTTGTCTTGAGGGGCTATTGAATGGTTGTCGGTTGATACTGGCTTGCAGGGCGTATCGAGAGCTTCCGCGGCCCTTGAAGACGGGTGGCAGAACTGCCGAGTTCATCATCGAGACTTGCATCAAGCGCGTTGGCATAGCTTTTGACGGTAAGGCTTGGACGATTATTGTCCTGGCTGATGTGCATGGCGATGAGTTGTTCGGTGCGATCGGTGACGAGCCCACGCGCTGCGTTGGCGGCTTGGTCGTTAGAGAGATGGCCTTTTGCAGATAAAATTCGCTCTTGGAGGCAGCGGGGGTAATCCCCTTGGCGCAGCATGGCCACATCGTGGTTGCTCTCGAGTGCAAGAACTCGGCAGTCTTCGAGGGTGTCTATAGCTTGTTTGGTTAGCTCTCCGGTGTCGGTAGCAAAGCCAATGGAGTCATCGAGAGTGTCGAATCGATAACCGACAGGATTGATGACATCATGCGAAGTTGGGTAGGTTCGCACGCGGATGCCGGCAATGGGAAGCGTGTCGCCGGGGTCAAATTCCTCTACGGGTAGATGTGCGAGGGTTTCTTTGCACGAAAGCGTGCCCCTGCTGGCAAAGAGGGGAGCATGCCAGTGCTTGCACCATACATCGAGCCCTTTGATGTGGTCGCTGTGCTCATGGGTGATTACAAGCGCGGCAACGTCGTCTGCCGAGAGGCCAAGCTCCGCCATGCGTTTAAGTGTCTCGCGGCGGGACAGGCCATCATCGATCATGATGAGACCTTGCGGTCCCTCGATGAGTGCGCAGTTGCCTTTTGAGCCGCTGCCGAGGATATGAAGGTGCAGGCGAGACATAAGATTCCAAAGGATACAATGGGTGCGGACGAATAGAGGAGGAAGCGAATGCCAACGGTATCTCAGCACTATGGACATCATGCTGCGTCGCGGGCGGATGATTACGCCCTGGCGACGCGGCAGACGGCTGCTCCTGTGGTGCTCATGGTATCAGGTGGTGCGGACTCGACGGCCTTGCTTCTTATGGCATGCACATCAAAGTTGGATATCATGGACGGGCGCGGCGTCGCTTCCATTGCGCGCGAGCGTCTGCACGTACTGCATGTAAATCATCATCTGCGTGGTGAGGCGTCGGATGGCGATGAGGCCTTTGTGCGCGAGCTCTGCGCGCAATATGGCTTGCCGCTGTGTGTTGAGCATGCCTATTTTGATGATGAATCGGGCAATATCGAGGCGGCTGCCCGTGAGGTACGCTATGCCGCGGCACGGAGATGCGTTCATGAGCTCTGCGCCCAGACGGGCGCACCGCGGACGGCGGCCCGCATCTGTACGGCGCACACCTCGTCGGACCGCGCGGAAACGTTTTTGATGAATGCGATTAAGGGGTCGGGGCCCGCTGGTCTATCGAGCATCCCACGCCGTCGGAACATCGTGGTACGCCCCTTGCTCGACCTCACGCATGATGAGCTTGTGAACTATCTGCAGGTGCATGGCCAGCCATGGCGGGAGGATGAGAGCAACGAGGACGTTTCGTACCTGCGCAACTATGTGCGCCACCGGGTGATGCCGGTGGTGGCACAGCGCAACGCGAACGTCTGCAAGACGATTGGTGCCGCTTGCGAGATCCTGGGCGACGAGGATGCGTTTTTGTCTCAACTCTCGGCACAGGCGTTTCGAAGCTGCCTGCGCAAGGAAGTGGCGGGTGCGCTGGTCCTCGACGCGCGCCGCCTTGCTGCGGCCGAGGTGGTGATTGCGCGGCGCATGGTGCGACTGGCAATTAAGCGCATCGACCCCGATGCTCGGCCGGAGATGCGGCATGTGGAGCGCGTGCTCGCCTGTGTTGCCGAGGGTGCGGGCTCGGTCACACTCCCGGCGGGAATTGATGCGCGCGTGGAGTTTGGAATGCTGGCACTCAAGGCCCCGGTGGCGCGCGAGGGCTTAGTTGCCGACTGGATCTCCGTTCCCGGGCGCCTGTCGTTGGGGGCGGGGCGTATGCTGGTGGCCGAGCCGATGGCCGTTGAGCCGGGATACGATGTCGTGCGTCGAGCCCGTGAGCTTGTGGTTGCCGGAGAGGTGGCCGCTATCGTGGATGCGGCAGCCTTGGGCTTTGCCGACCGCGATAGCGATCGGATGCTCGCTGGCTCGTGCGGAGAGATTCCCGCTGAGGCTCGATCGGCGCGCTTGTGGGTAGATAACCCTGTGCCGGGGGATGTGATGTGCCCGCTGGGAATGAGTGGTCGAAGCAAGAAAGTGTCCGACCTGCTCAACGAGGCGCGCATTCCCGTTTCCGAACGCTCTGGCGTGCCCGTGGTAAGAACGGCTCCGGGAGGAGCCGTGGTGTGGGTTGCGGGCGTTCGGGCCGACGAGCGTTTTAAATGCACGGCCGCAACGCGCGTGGCATATCTGCTCCGCGTAGTCGATGCGGAATAGCGCCTTGCGCCTACTATTCTGTGCGACGTTGACGGTATTCCCGCGCTGATGGCGCACGGGCTGGTAAATATACCCCGTGCGCTGCTAGAATGTGTAGTTCGCGTCCATACGGCGGTGTGTGGGCGATAAGCACAAGAAAGGGTTGTCATGGCTTCTCAACATCCGGATATCGAGAAGGTTCTGTTTACGCAGGAGGATATCGACGGTATCGTCTCTCGCCTAGGCGAACAGATTACTCGCGACTACGCGGGTAAGGATCTGGTGCTGATTGCGGTCCTACGCGGCGCCGTGGTCTTTATGGGCGACCTGATGCGCAAGATCGAGCTGCCGACCAACATCGATTTCATGGCTGTTTCGAGCTACGGCGACGGCGTGAAGTCCTCGGGTATCGTGCGTATCATTAAGGACCTGGATATCGACATCCGCGGTCGCGACGTGCTGATCGTCGAGGACATTCTGGACTCGGGCCTGACGCTCAAGTATCTGATGAAGAACCTCGAGAGCCGCAAGCCCGCTTCTCTGGAGGTCGCTGCCTTCCTGTGGAAGGACGTTGAGGGCCGCGTCTCGGCCATCACGCCCAAGTATGTTGGAACCCATTGCCCCGATGCCTTTGTGGTGGGCTACGGCCTCGACTATGCCGAGCGCTATCGCAACCTTCCGTATCTGGGCATTTTGAAACCGGAGGTTTATTCGTAAGATGCCCGACGACCGTAACGATAACAATTCCCAGACTCCCCGGGAGCCTAAGATCCCGGGGATGCCCGGAGGCAAGAAGCCCACGCGTACGGGCTGGCTGTATTTTCTTTTGGCTTGCGCGCTTCTGGGCTATGCCTTCTTTAATATGGGCTCCGGCTTTGCCAGCTCCAGCAATACCGTTAAGCTCGCGACGAGCGAGATGGTCAGCGCCATCAAGCAGGATCGCGTCGAAGATCTGACCTATACGGTTCAAGACGGAAGCGTGACGGGTCATTACTGGAAGACGAAGAAGGACAAGGGCGATACGAGCGAGCTCAAGAGCTTCTCCTCGACCTATGTCGGCTCCGATTCGCTTGCCGAGCTCATGGCGGAGCACCCCGATACCAAGTACATCGTCAACACCAACGATCCCGATTTTTGGGGCGACTTGGCGATGAGTGTGCTTCCGACGATCGCCCTTATCGCCATCATGTTCTACTTTATGCGCCAGATGATGGGCGCCAACAACAGGAACATGCAGTTTGGCAAGACCAACGCCAAGACCAACGAGGCCACACGCCCCAAGGTCAAGTTTGAAGACGTTGCCGGCGTGGACGAGGCAGTCGAGGAGCTCGAGGAGATCCGTGACTATTTGAGCGATCCGGATCGCTATCGCAAGCTGGGCGCCAAGATCCCGCGTGGCGTGTTGCTGGTTGGCCCTCCGGGCACCGGTAAAACGCTGCTGGCCAAGGCCGTTGCCGGCGAGGCGGGCGTGCCGTTCTTTAGCATCTCAGGTTCCGACTTTGTCGAGATGTTCGTAGGTGTCGGCGCCAGCCGTGTGCGTGACCTCTTTAAGGAGGCCAAGTCCCAGGCCCCGTCGATCATCTTCATCGATGAGATCGATGCCGTGGGACGTCAGCGCGGAGCTGGCTTGGGCGGCGGTCACGACGAGCGCGAGCAGACGCTCAACCAGCTGCTGGTCGAGATGGACGGCTTTGAGGAAAGCGAGTCGGTCATCCTAATCGCTGCGACCAACCGTCCTGACATCTTGGATCCGGCATTGCTGCGTCCCGGCCGTTTTGACCGTCAGGTTACGGTCGACCGTCCGGATGTGAAGGGCCGCGAGCAGATCTTGCGCGTGCATGCCGAGAACAAGTCGATGGACGAGGACGTTAAGTTTGAGAAGCTCGCCCAGATGACCGTTGGCTTTACTGGTGCCGATTTGGCGAACCTGCTCAACGAGTCTGCGCTGCTGGCCGCTCGCCGTCATCGTTCTGTGATCTCGATGGACGAGGTCGAGGAATCGATGGAGCGCGTGATTGCCGGACCGCAGCGCAAGGGTCGCGTGATGACCGAGGCCGAGCGCACCACGATTGCCTACCACGAGAGCGGTCACGCCCTGGTGGGCCACATCCTGGAGCATTCCGATCCGGTTCATAAGATTTCGATTGTCAGCCGCGGCCAGGCTCTGGGCTACACGCTGCAGCTTCCGCAGGAGGATCACTTCCTCAAGACCAAGAACGAGATGCTCGACGAGCTCGCCGTGTTCTTGGGCGGTCGCGTTGCCGAGGAGCTCATGTGCGACGACATCACGTCGGGCGCGAGCAACGATCTGGAGCGCGCGACCAAGATGGCGCGCGAGATGGTCACGCGCCTGGGCATGAGCGAGGAACTGGGTACGCAAGTGTTTGGTGAGGCGCAGCATCAGGTATTCCTTGGTCGCGATTACGCCGATCACCAGGATTACTCCGAGGAGACGGCGCGCCGCATCGATATCGAGGTTCAGCGCATTATGCGTGAGGCCCATCGTCGTGCGGTCGAGATCCTGGATGCCCGTCGCGATCAGCTCGACCTGATGGCGAAGGTGCTGCTTGAGCGCGAGACCGTCGAAGGCGACGCCGTGAACGCCCTGCTCGGCAATGAGTGGGATGCCTACCTTGAGCGCGAGGGCGATATCCTGGCGGCCAAGGAGGAGCGCAATGCCAAGGCGGCCGGCATGCCGACCAAGAAGCGCTTGCCTCGCATGAGCGAGGAGGAGCTGGCGGCTGATGCTGCGGCCTTTGCGCAGGCGGCCATGCAGGAGGATGCCGAAGCCGCATCCGATGATGCCGGCGATGACCATGCCGTCAACGCTGACGGCAACACCGACGCCGACAAATAGTCCTTGTAGCGAAAGCCTCCGCGGGGAAACCTGCGGAGGCTTTTTCTTCGTTGATTGGGGACAGACTTAAATGAGCGTTTTCACGCATTTAAGTCTGTCCCCAATCAACATTGCTGCGGCGCTTTGCCCGACTAAAGCGTACAATAGCGCCTATGCGAAAGGGGAACAGATGATCAACGAAACTATGTATGCTCGCGGTGCGGAAAGCTCCATCATCCGTGAGATCTTTAGCTATGGCCTTGAGCGCAAGGCGCAGATCGGTGCGGAGAACGTATTCGATTTTTCGCTGGGTAACCCGAGCGTTCCGGCACCTGCCGCCGTGGCTGAGTCCATTAAGAAGGCCTTGGAGCTGCCGAGCGACCAGCTGCATGGATACACGCCTGCGCCGGGTCTGCCGCAATGTCGAGCAGCCGTCGCCGACTCGCTCAACCGTCGCTTTGGCACGAGCTATGAGGGCAAGGACGTCTTTATGACGGTGGGTGCCGCGGCTTCGCTCACCTGCACGCTCAATGCCGTTACGAACCCGGGCGATGAGGTTGTTGTTATCGCCCCGTACTTTCCGGAGTATCGCGTGTGGATTGAGAAGGCCGGCTGCACGTGTGTTGAGGCGCTCGCCGATGAAGATACGTTCCAGCTGAGCGTGAGTAACGTGCTCAAGGTGATTACCGATAAGACGGCTGCCGTCATCATCGACTCGCCCAACAATCCGACTGGTGCCGTATATACACGCGACACGCTGACGCGACTGGCCAATGTTCTGCGCGAGGCCAACGCTCAGCGCGATCCCGAGAATCCGATTATGCTCATCTCTGATGAGCCGTATCGCGAGATTGTCTATGGCGCCGAGGTGCCTTGGGTGCCTTCGATCTACGAGCACACCATCGTGTGCTACTCGTATTCCAAGTCGCTTTCGCTACCGGGCGAGCGCGTCGGGTGGATCCTGGTTCCCAATACGAATCCTCAGGCAGCTCGTCTAATGCCCGCCGTTGCCGGTGCCGCCCGTACGCTGGGCTTCGTGTGTGCACCGGCGCTCTTCCAGCGCGTGATCATCGATTGCATCGATGAGCCGAGTGATGTCGAGGCCTATGCTCGCAACCGCACCGCGCTTACCGACGCACTAGCGGAGTACGGCTACACCTATGTTGAGCCGGATGGTGCATTCTACCTGTGGGTGAAGGCACTGGAGCCCGATGCGAATGCGTTCTGTGAGCGCGCGAAGAAGTATGAGCTGCTTGCGGTGCCCTCGGACAGCTTTGGCATGCCTGGTTGGTTCCGCCTGGGCTATTGCGTGAGTTACGAAACGATTATCAATTCGCTACCCGCTTGGAAACAGTTGGCGGACGAGTATCGTTAAAAGTAAAGCGCTCTGCTTACAATGTTTTACGTGAAACGGGGTTTGGTGTTAAGCCAGACCCCGTTGTCTATGCCGTTGTGTGATTGGGATGAAGCAGTTTTACGACTGCCGAAAGCTATGCGTACAATGAATATACGCGACGGCCATGCTGGACAAGGAGACCTGATGCCCTACCTGCTTTCCTGTGATATCCATACTCATACGATGTTCTCCGCGCATGCGTACTCAACCATTGAGGAGAACATCTATTGGGCGGCGGAGCGTGGCCTTCAGGTGCTCGGTTCCGCCGATCATTTAAGCTCGATGGTTACGCCTTGCCCCAATGACCTGCGCAGTTTCCAGTTCTTTATTAACCAGGATATCTGGCCGCGCATTTGGAGCGGCGTGCTGGTGCTCCGCGGCGCCGAGGCCGATATCGTTTCGCTGGACGGAAGCTTGTTTGGCGAGGACATTCCCGTTTCGCTCAATATCGCCGGCGATTCGTATAGTCGTGAGCATTCGCTGTTCGATTTGGTGACGCGTAATTTGGATTATTTGGTGGCAAGCGTGCATAACCCGCAGTTTGCCGAAGGCGCGACGCTCGCCGAGACGACCGAGATGTACATCAATGCCCTGGAGCACCCCAAGGTGTTCATGCTGGGGCATGCGGGGCGCTCGGGCGTGCCGTTCGATATCGACGAGGTGCTGTTGGCGGCCAAGGCCAAGCACAAGATTATCGAGATCAACAACCATAGTCTTGAGCACGGTGCCGACACTGAGCATTGGGCCGTATGCCGCAAGATCGCCGAGCGCTGCGCCGAGCTGGGCGTTGGCATTGGCGTGTCGACCGATGCCCACATTGGCATGGCCATTGGCAAGCTCGATCACGCGCGCAAGATGCTCGACGAGATTCACTTCCCGCTGGATTTGATCGTGACGCGCGATCGCGAGACGCTGCTGCGCGAGATGGCGGCAGCCGGCGTGTGCGACCTGCGCAAGGGGATGTAGCGGAGTTCATAAACCAAGCGAAGGGGGCAGTCCAGACGGGCCGTCCCCTTTCTTGTGCCGGTGGATTAGCGGCGCTCGAGGACCGCGACGGTCTCGGTGTGGTCGGTATGAGGGAACATGTCGACCGGCGTGATCTTGAGCAGGCGATAACCTCCGTCGAGGAGCTGGTGTAGGTCGCGCTCTTGGGTGACGGGGTTGCAGCTGATATAGGTGATGCGGCGCGGCTTAAGTGCGCAGGCGGCTTCGAGGAACTCGGGGGTGGAGCCGGCGCGCGGCGGGTCGATGGAAAGGACATCGATCCGCTCGTTGTTGTCGGCGGCGTCCAGGATGTAATCGGTGGCGTCGTCGGCCATAAACCAAGCGCTGCGGGTGAGGCCGTTGAGCTCGGCATTGCGACGTGCGTCGGCAATGCCCGCCGGGTTGCGCTCCACGCCGAGCAGCATAATGCCGATGCCCTTGTCCTGGGCATCCTTCACGGCGCACAGGCCGATGGTTCCGCTGCCGCAGTAAGCGTCCATAAGAATATCACCCTGCTGCAGGTCCATGCCGTCAATGGCAAGTCGATAGAGCAGCTCGGTTTGCTGCGGATTGGTCTGATAGAACGCGGTGGGGGAGATATCGAACTCGCAGCCGAGCAGCTGGTCGCGCATGCATTCGGCGCCATAGACGATACGAGTCTCCTCACCCAAGATGGCATTGCCGGGGCGACCGTTGATGTTCTGAGCGACGGTGACGATATGCGGATCGAGTGCGGCGACAGCCTCAAAGAACTCCTGCGCATGCGGCAGGTCGCGCTGAGCGGTCACGAGGGTGACCATAATCTGGTCGGTGCGCCAGCCGCAGCGAACGACGGCATAGCGAAGCAGCCCCAGATGCTTGTCTTCGTTAAAGGCAGGAATATGCAGACGTTCGGCCTCGCGAGCGATGCCGTTGAGAATCTGACGAGTGCCCGGCGCCTCGACAGGGCATTCAGGAACAGCAACGATCCTGTGCGTCCCACGTTCAAAAAAGCCGCAGCGGACAGCGCCCTCTTTGCCGGGAGCAAACGGAGTGGCAGCCTTATGACGAAAACCACGCGGCGCAGGATACTTGCCCGGGTCGCCCAGGGTAACACCCATACCGCGAATGGGATCAACGGCAACACCCTCGCGCTCACAGAGCTCAGCAAACAGCTCCTCCATAGCAGCCTGCTTGGCCGCCAACTGCTTCTTATAAGGACGATTGAGCGCCGTGCACCCACCGCAAGCTTTCATGATCGAACAGGGAGACTTGGGGTCCACAACCTTACGCGCAGGCTGAGCCGAATCCTTGCGCGAGCCTTTGGAGCGAACGTGAGGCGCCTTATCCCCGCCCTGACGAGAGCCAGAACGCTTGGTCTTAACCTTGCCCTTCGCCGACTTACCCTTCGCATCCTGAGACGACTTGGATTTCGTAGAAGATTTTTTCTCCTCCGACCCCTCAGCCGCCTCGATCAAAGCACGACGAGCCTTACGCTCCGCACGAGATTCTGCCATGAATTAACTCCACTATTAAAGAAAAAGAAAAGTCCGAAGCAATTGTACCGTGCCAAGCTAGTGGACGATATGCAAGCGGCCATTTCATGTCAGCGATAAGTCCAACGACGTTTGCCCGCCGGGTGCCGGGGCTGGGGTTAAGTTTGTCGCGAATTCCGCACGAACAGGAGAGCACTTAATGTGCTCTCCGTCGTGAGCAGGACTGTAGAGCAGCAAACTTAACCCCTGCCCCGGCACCCGGCGGGCAAATACTCCCTTGTACTCTATCAAGGTAAAGTGTATGATTCTGAACGTTACATGACTCACTTTACTTAACTAAAGTGCCACCAAGGGGGAATACCATGAATACCGATATGTCTCGTCGTCAGTTTGTTGGTCTAGCCGGCTCGCTCGCCACGGTGCTCGGCCTTGGTCTTGTCGGTTGTGGCGGCGGTGCCGCTAAGGGCTCTGCTGCCGGCTCTGCCGCGGCCAAGGATACGAAGGGTGCCGCGGAGTCCAAAAAGCTTGTGGTGGGCTTTGACAAGTCCTATCCTCCGTACGGCTTTGTGGGCGATGACGGCGAATATACGGGCTTTGACCTTGATCTGGCCAAGGCCGTTGCCGATAAGCAGGACTGGGAGGTCAAATACGAGGCCATCGATTGGGATGCCAAGGATACGCTGCTCAACTCGGGTGCCATCAACTGCATCTGGAACGGCTTTACCATGGAGGGTCGCGAGGACGACTACACGTTCTCCGAGCCGTACATGCTCAACGAGCAAGTGCTCGTGGTCAAGAAGGACGCGGGTATCAAGAGCTGGGACGATCTCGCTGGCAAGACCGTGATCACTCAGACCGATTCCGCTGCGCAGGATGTGCTCGAGGGCGACCAGAAGGATCTGGCCGCGACGTTTGCCACGCTCGATACCATCGGCGAGTACAACACGGCCTTTATGCAGCTCGAGAGCGGCGCGGTCGATGCCGTGGCTTGCGACCTTTCGATTGCCCAGTATCAGCTTGCCGCCAAGCCCGATGCCTATACGCAGCTCGACAAGCCGCTGTCCAGCGAGCACTACGCCGTTGGCTTTAAGAAGGGCGACACCAAGTCGGCCGATGCTGTAACCGAGTCGCTCAAGGCGCTCTACGAGGACGGCACGGTCAAGGACTTGTGCGATAAGTATGCGAGCTACGGCCTTTCCTTCGATAATTGGGTTTTGAAATAATGTCTATTCAGGTCATGATGCAGATGCTTGGCCAGGGCTTCTTGGTCAGTTTGCAGCTGTTTGTGCTGACGCTGCTCGGATCGATTCCGTTGGGAATCCCCGTGGCGTTTATGCGTATGAGTAAGATCGCGCCGCTTCGCTGGATTGCGCGCATCTACATTTCGGTCATGCGTGGCACGCCGCTCATGCTGCAGATGTTTGCCATCTACTTTGCCCCGTACTACGTGTTCGGCATTTCGCTTACGCCCGATTCCAAGTGGACGGCGTGTGTCGTGGCGTTCATCATCAACTACGCCGGTTACTTTGCCGAGATCTATCGCTCGGGCCTGCAGTCCATTCCGCGCGGTCAATACGAGGCTGCTGAGGTGCTGGGCTACTCGCGCATGCAGACGTTTCTGTATATCGTGATGCCGCAGGTCGCTAAGCGTATTCTGCCGGCGATGGGCAACGAGATCATCACACTGGTCAAGGACACGTCGCTGGCGTTTGCCATTGGTGTGGGTGAGATGTTCTCGACCGCCAAGGCGCTGGTCGCCTCGCAGGTGAGCATGGTGCCGTTTGCGATTGCGGCGTTGATCTACTGGGTCTTTAACTTTGTGGTCGAGATGCTGCTGGGCGCCGCCGAAAAGAAGCTGGACTATTATCATGACTAACTCAGTGATGAAAATCGAAAGCGCGCGTAAGGCGTTTGGCGGCAATGAGGTGCTCAAGGATATCTCACTCGAGGTAAAGCGCGGCGAGGTCGTGGCGATTATCGGGCCTTCGGGTGGCGGTAAGTCCACGCTGCTGCGGTGTGCCACGCTGCTCGAGACACTCGACGGAGGCTCGCTCTCGTTTGGCGACCTTGCCGTTGCGACGGATGTGGGTTCGGGCGCGGTCTATGCGAAGGGCGATGTGCCCAAGCAGGCGCGCTCGCGATTCGGCCTGGTGTTCCAAAATTACAACCTGTTCCCGCACTATACGGTGATGAAAAACATCACCGATGCTCCGATTCGCGTGCTCAAGCGCCCGCGCGAGCAGGCAGAGGCGCGTGCGCGTGAGTTGATCGCGCAGATGGGGCTTACGGGCAACGAGAACAAGGTGCCGTGTGAGCTTTCGGGCGGTCAGCAGCAGCGCGTGAGTATTGCCCGCGCCCTGGCGCTCGATCCGGAAATCTTATTCTTTGACGAGCCGACTTCAGCGCTCGATCCCGAGCTGACGGCCGAGGTGCTGCGTGTCATTAAGGACCTGGCGGCGCAGAATATGACGATGGTAATCGTGACCCACGCGATGCAATTTGCACGCGATGTTGCCGACCGCGTGGTCTTTATGGACGGCGGTCGCATTGTCGAGGAGGGGCCTGCCGAGCAGGTCATAGACCATCCGCGCGAGCGGCGCACACGTGAGTTCTTGAGCCGTATCGAGGGATAGGCTCAGGTATTTACTCAACTATTAATTAAGGCGAAGCCGCCGCAGGTCTTACGGTCTGTGGCGGCTTTTTGTTTGCATCGACGGGGTTCAATAATCGCCTCACAAGCTTGTCTCTTCCTCTCGCCGCCTGTATTCATACGCGTGCCGAAAGGTGTGCATGGATGGGCGGCTGCAAGGGTAGGGTGGTGGCATAGGACATTTGGAGGGTGAGTAGGCTCGGCTGCCGACCATGCTGCTCCTGGGACGGCACCGACCGCGAACTCTCCCCGTTGGCGTCGCGCATTGCGCGCGGCCCTGCAAGGAGGTCATCATGGGTGCTCCCAAGACCGGTAACGTAAGGAACGTGGTGCTCGTAGGCCAAGGCGGGGTGGGCAAGACTTCACTCGCCGAGGCCATGCTCCACCTTTCCGGCAAGACCGCCCGCCTGGGCGGCCACGACGGCACCAAGCCCACGCTCGACTATGACCCCGAAGAGGTCAAGCGTGCATTTTCCATCTCGACGACCATTGCGCCGATAGACTGGAAGGGCGCGCGCATCAACGTGCTCGATGCCCCGTGCTATCCCGATTTTATCGGCGACGCCTATGCCGCGATGAGCGTCTGCGAGACGGCTCTGTTTGTGGTCGACGCCGAGGCCGGCCCGCAGCCTACAACGGTTAAACTCTGGTATGCCGCCGAGGACCTGCGTCTGGCGCGTGCGGTGTTTGTAAACCGCCTGTCGCGCTCCGAGGCCAGCTTTGCGACCACGATGGACCTGCTGCAGGAGCGCTTTGGTACGCGCCTGGGCGCCGTGACCCTTCCCTGGGGCGAGGGCGAGGACTTTGACGGCATCATCGACCTGGTGCGCATGAAGGCACGCCACTGCAACGGCGCCGAGGCCGTTGAGTCGGAGATTCCCGAGGAGTATCGTGCCCAGGCCGAGGAAGCCCATGACCATCTGTGCGAGCTGGTGGCCGAGGCTGATGACGAACTGATGATGAAGTACTTGGAAGGCGAGGAGACGCTGACGCAGGAGGAGCTTGAAGGCCTGCTGTCGAAGGCGATTGCCGAGCGCATCTTTGTGCCGGTCTTTGCGGGCGATTGCATTAAGGAGCAGGGCGTCAACTCGCTGATGGACGACATCGCCACGTACTTCCCGGCGCCGACGGACTACGGTGAGATGCCGCTCATCGACGGCGATTCGCTCAAGATCTCGAGTGATGACGACCGCCCGGTGGCGTTTGTGTTTAAGACTCTGGCCGATCCGCAGCAAGGTCGTATCAGCTTTATCAAGGTGCTGACGGGTACGCTTGAGCCGGGCCTTGAGCTGGTTAACGCGCGCACGCGCAAGGGTGAGCGTCTGGCTCACCTGTATGTGATGTGCGGCCGCGACATGACCGAGGTCGGGCACGCGTATGCCGGCGATATCATCGTGGCGCCCAAGCTGGCGGCCGAGACGGGCGATACGCTCTCGATTACCGGCAAGGTCGAGGCTGCGGCGTTTAAGTTCCCCAACTCTCAGTACCGCATCGCCATCGAGGCCGAGAATCGCGGCGACGAAGAGAAGCTCTACACGTTTATCGAGAAGGCCTGCAAGGCCGATCCGACCATGAGTATCGACCGCGACGAGGAGACCGGGCAGACCATCATCTCGGCGGTGGGCGAGGCGCAGGTTTCGGTGCTGCTCAACCGTTTGGAGGACCGTATCAAGGTTGTGGCAAAGAGCGTGCCGATCCGCATTCCGTATCGCGAGACCATTCGCCGCACGGCAAGCGCCCAGGGTCGCCACAAGAAGCAGACCGGCGGCGCCGGGCAGTACGGCGACTGCTGGCTGCGCGTGGAGCCGCTCATTGGGCCCGACGGCACGAGCGACGGCTATGAGTTTGTTGACGAGGTCGTGGGCGGCCGCATTCCGCGTTCGCTGATCCCTGCCGTGGACAAGGGCGTCCAGGAGACTATGAAGGACGGCATCATCGCCGGCTACCCGCTCACGGGCATTCGCGTGGCTGTGTACGATGGCTCGTATCACAGCGTCGACTCCAACGAGATGGCGTTCCGCGCGGCGGCTCGCATCGGCCTGCGCAAGGCGTGCGCCGATGCCGACCCGGTGGTGCTGGAGCCCATCGAGGAAATCACGGTGACTATCCCCGAGAGCTACGCCGGCGCCGTGATGGGCGACATCTCGGCCTCGCGCGGTCGCGTGACGGGCATGGAGACCGACGAACGCGGCGATACCGTGGTCATTGCCCAGGCGCCGCTGGCCGAGCTAACGGATTACTCGACGCGCCTGCGCTCTATCACGCGCGGCACGGGCGACTTTACCATGAAGCCTGCAGGCTATGAGCAGGTGCCTTATGACGTTCAGGCCAAGCTGGTCGAGCGCTATGAGGAGGGCCGAGCTAAGTAACGTGTGGTTTTGCCTGCAATGTAGGTGCTGACGAAAAGGCCGCCCTGGGTAACCGGGGCGGCCTTATTTGATCCCTTGGGGACGGAGGAAAACGGATCATTTTTTGGGTTACGGGCGGCGCGGTCGGCACTAGTCTCCGGATGCCTGGTTGCGGCCGGTGGCGTAGTCGATCTGCACATGCGGCTGCAAGTTGTAGCAGTACACGTGGAAGCACAGGGTCTTGCCGTGGTCCTCGATCGATTGTGCTTCCAGACGAATGCCACGACAGACGAGCTCCTCCTCGTTGTACATAGGCGTGACGCGATAGAGCACGTGGTTGCCCGTGTCGCGGACGTAGTCGAGGATCTGCTCTTCAAACGGCAGCATGCCCGTCTCGTTGAGATAGCGCGTGCCGGTGAGGAGATTCTTGCGGTTGGCGTTTTCGCCGCAGAGCGACCAAGCGATAAGGTGGCAGCGGTTATAGAGGCTCTGGCCTGGAATAAAGTCGTAGCGCTGCTGGTGCCATCCGGCGGGGTGGATACGCGAGATATCGCCGCGCTTGCCCTGACCGAGCGATTCGGGTCCTATGCAGGCGAGTGCTTTGCGGGTACGGCCCAGGCTGTCGAGTTTAGAGAATTTCTTAAAGCAGCCTTCTTCGGTGGCGCGCTCGTATTCATCGAGCGTGAACGACGGCGTGCCGAGCGGGTGCGTGCTGTCGGCGCGAAGGGCAACGTAGGGGTTGCCGGCGTAGTCGGGAATGCTGCTGAGATAAACACCACGGGCGCGGTTGAGGTCGGGGTTTTCCACCTCGTCGATGGGGGCGGCGGCGCTGTCCGTGGAAGCGTCGTCGCCGGTGTCGGTTGCGACGGAATCGGAGCCATTGCCGGAGTCCTCGGAGCTCGCTGTTCCCGATTCGAGCCGGGCGACCAAGTCCGCTTCGTCGTCGGTACGGCTGGGACTCTCGTTTTGCTTCTCGGCCAGAGCCGCCGCCTGCTCATCACTTTGCGGCGACAGCAACTTGGGCGCCCCATCGAGCGATCCCGTAAACAGCGCAAACCCCAGCACCACGGCGGTGCCGATGGAAAGTGCTTGCTTGTAGGCGGACTTGCGCAACATGGGGGCTCCTGGATGGACGGTTGGGAATCTACTAGTCTAGCAGGAGACGCCGCAGACCGTTTTCCCAGATAAAACCTGCCAAAATAAACCCGTCCTCTTTTGGCGGGTTGGCGGGGTAATGCCCGCCGCAACTTATGGCACGGTTGGGATGTGTACGCTTTAAAGAGCGGAGCCCATGGTTAGAGAGATGCGCTCGTCTCTCTAAAGAGAATGTCGGTTAGAGAGATGGCCTTAGGTAATCTAGCAGTGAATTCGATACATCTCTCTAAATTTCTCTCTAAACAAGGCGCTTATCTCTCTAAAGTTAGAGAGATAAGCGCCTTGTTTAGAGAGACGGAATGCCAGTTTTCGTCCGTCCGTTACCATCTGCCAAAAATGGCGGATAAAGGACTCATTGAAGTAATGGGTTCATCGACGAGCCGCAACCGCCGCTATCGGAAGAGGTAGATGTGGCTGAGTCGCCTCTCTAGTGTCTCTCAAAGATAGATGGATGCTAGAGAGACGGTTGCCCCGCGATATTTCCCCAGATAAAACCTGCCAAAATAAACCTGTCCCTTTTTGGTAGGTTACTGGTTCATGTTGCCGTGGATGTAGGGGGTGACCTCGGGGGAGATATGGCCGCAGCCTAGGTTGCGCAGGGCAGATTCGATGGCGGCGGGAAGCGGGGCCTTGCCCTCGTCGTTGACCGCGGTGCTGCCGAGGGCGGCGATCTTGGCGACGTCTGCCGGCGCGGCCTCGATATGCATGCAGCCGCCGACGAGGCGTGCGCGGACCTGGCCCAGGCCAAGGTCGTGCAGGTAGTCCTCACAGGTGCGGATTACATCGACCTTCTCGCGCGTGAGCTCCTCGCCCGTGGAGACTCGCGTGGCCAGGCAGGCTCCTGCCGGCAGGTTCCAGACGGGATAGCCCCAGGCGCGTAGCAGCTCGCGCTCCTCGTCCTTGGTAAAGCCGACCTCCATAAGCGGCGAGCGCACGCCGAGCTCCTGGGCGGCGCGCATGCCGGGGCGGTAGTCGCCGCGGTCGCTTGCGTTGCTGCCGTCGATGACGGTGGGAAAGCCCAGCGACTTGGCGTGGTTGACGATGGCGGTAAAGCCGGCGCGCTTGCAGTGGTAGCAGCGGTCGGCGTCGTTGCAGGCTACCTGGGGGAGCTGCAGCTGATCGACCGAGAGGTTGAGTACGGGAAGCTTGAAGTGCGGCCCCTCATCGGCCTGCCCGTCAACCGCCCGCTCAAACGAAGCCTGCTCGGGCGTGCCGATGAGCGGCGTGGTGAGGTGAACGAGAAGCGTGCTGGCGGGCATGATGCGGGCGCAGACCGCGGCCAAAAAGCTGCTGTCGACGCCACCGGAAAAGCCGATGGCGACGCGCCCGTATGCTAAAAGCAGCTGCTCGAGCGCTGCGAGTTTGTCCTGAAGCCTCTCTGCGGGTGCGGTGGTGTCTGAAAGCATAAGTCGATCCTTACCGTTGAGTACTCGGTCGAAAACTATAATCCTACCGAGCCGCTTGTCATAAGACTTCTATCTATGTAACGAAAGTGCAATATGCTATATACGTTATATACAAGTTTACAGGTGCGGTAAAGTTGCGGGAGTACAGCAGCGCGAAGCGATGGAGGACCGATATGATCAAGGCCGTTATTTTTGACATGGACGGAACGCTGGTCGATACCGAGCGGTTGGGTATCAAGGCGTGGAAGGCGGGCGCGGCCGAGCTGGGATTCGCGATTGATGATGCGCTGATCCATCAGTTTATCGGTCGCACGCTGCCCGATGTCATGGAGATCCTTGATGAGCATTACGGCAGCTGCGAAACCGCTGAGGCAATCTATCGTCGCCATAGGGAGATTCGCGACGAGATGGTCAAGACCGATCTGGAGCTTAAGGACGGTGCCGCCGAGTGCCTCGACGAGCTGCTGACTGCGGGCTATCACGTGGGTCTTGCGACGTCATCGCGCCACGTTACGGCCGAGCGCAACCTCAAGACGGTTGGCCTCTTTGACAAGTTTGAGACGGTGACCTGCGGCGAGGACGTCGTGCGCGGCAAGCCCGACCCCGAGATGTACCTGCTCGCCTGCGAGCGCGCGGGCTTTGCCCCCGAGGAGTGCGCCGTGGTCGAGGACTCACGCAACGGTTGCGTCTCGGGCATCACGGCCGGCTGTCATGTCTTTGCCGTTCCCGACATCGTGCCGCTGCCGCAGGACGTGGTGGATGGCTGCGAGGCTGTGCTCGATACGCTGTTCGATCTGACGGCCGCGGTCAAGGCCGTGTGCTAAAGGTAGGCGCCGAGGTTGATGGCGGTGGCTTCGGTGTGACTGCTTGCCTGGGTGCTGGCGCGCTCCAGTAAAAACGGGCGTACGAGCTCTTGGCGGTTGATGTCCTCGACGGCCGTGACCGCGGTGACGATGCGTGCGGCGGAACCGATACGGGCGTGCTTGGTCTTCGCCGGGGCTTTGTTTTCGATTTGCTCCATGAGCAATTGAATGCCCTTGCGGCCAATCTCGTAGCCTGGGGGTGCCACCGTGGTGAGTGGGACCGACCCGCTCCAGGCGAGCGGGTTGCCGTCGCAGCCGGCCACGCGGACCTGCTCGGGGACGGAGATGCCTTTGTCTATCAGCGCCGAGATAACGCCCGACGCCAGTACGTCGGTCAGGCCGATGACAAAATCGGGGCGCTCGTCGCCGGAGCGCTCGGCAATCTGGGCGCCGATGCTGTAGCCGTCGGCAGCGGTATTCCATTCGCCGGCGTCGATGACTTCGATCTTGATATCGGGGTGCAGGGCAAGGGCCTTGTGGATGCCAAGTACGCGCAGGGTGAGCTGCATAAATGCCGCTCTGCCCACAACGGTGATATGGCGTGCGCCACGGGCAACGGCGAGCTCGGCGATAATGCGCCCCTGCGCCTCGTTGTCGGCGGCCACGTAGTAACCGGGTTCGGAACAGTGGATGTCCAGATGGACGATCGGCACGGGCATCTTGGTCATAGCGGGGTGCCAGTCGGGGGACGCCATGGGCTGAACCATGACGCCGGACATCTGCGTGCCCATAAAGTAGCGCAGGTAATGGTCCTGGAGAATGCCGTCGTTATCGGCGTTGGCGATGAGCAGATCGTAACCGTGCTTGCGGGCCTCGTTATGGGCGCCGCTGGCAATTTGGAGCGAGAAGCCGTGATCGAGACGGGGGAGGACCAGGCCAAAGGACTTGGTGGTGCCGCCTGCGAGCTGACGGGCACTTTGGTTGGGCAGGTAGCCCAAGCGATTGATGGTCTCGTTGATGAGTTTGAGGGTCTCGGGGCGCAGCTTTTCGGGGTGGTTGAGCGCGTTGGAAACCGTGCCCAGCGAAACCCCGGCCTCGCGCGCGACGTCGCTGATTTTTACCTTTGCCATAGCGGCCCCTTTGATGCGTTTCAAGTACAAGCCAGATTGTAGCATCCCAAACCTACTAAAAAGGGACAGGTTTATTTTGGCAGGTTTTATCTGGGGAAACGCCGTTGCCAGCGCGGCCACCACAAAGGTTCCTGTCCCCATTGTGGCGGTTTGGACCGGCTGGGCATGTGTGCATCGGGTGGTATCTAAGTTGAGATACCACTTCTGGTATATCAGCTTGCGCCTGCGTGAGTACAATACTCGAACGTTATGCGTCTCAGCGCCCCTTGTGCGTGGACGTCTTGCAGTCACGCGAACGAAGGGATTTATCCTATGTGCGGAATCGTCGGCTACACCGGCTCTGATATTGCAAAGAACATCCTGGTCACGGGCCTCAAGCGCATGGAGTATCGCGGCTATGACTCCTCGGGCGTCGCGCTCGAGGTGGGCGAGGGCGCCGCGGCGCACCTCGACGTCATCCGCCGCGTGGGCAAGGTCGCGGGCTTGGAGAGCGAGCTTTCCAACATTGACAGCGACGCTACCTGCGGTATCGGCCACACCCGTTGGGCCACCCACGGCAGGCCCTCCGTCGTTAACGCTCACCCCCACACCAGCTGCGACGGTCGTATCGCCATCGTCCACAACGGCATCATCGAGAACTTCGCCGAGCTGCGCGAAGAGCTGGAGGGCCGCGGCCATCACTTTAAGAGCGAGACGGATACCGAGGTCTTCGCGCATCTGATCGAAGAGGCTTATGCCGAGACGCACGACCTGATGGCCTCTGTGCGCGAGGCGTGCACCCACGTGGTCGGTGCCTATGGTCTGGCCGCCGTGTGCGCTGACGAGCCCGGCGTGATCGCCGTAGCCCGCAAGGATTCCCCGATTGTGGTCGGCGCGGGCGAGACCGGCGCCTATGTCGCCTCCGATGTCATCGCGCTCATCGACGCCACCCGCGATGTCGTGGTGCTCGAGGACGGTCAGTTTGCCAAGCTCACGCCCGCAGGCGTCGAGTACACCGACGAGGCCGGCAACGTTATCGAGCCCAAGGTCACCCACATCGACTGGGACCTGGACATGGCCGAAAAGGGCGGTTATCCCGACTTTATGCTCAAGGAAATCCACGAGCAGCCGCGCGTCGTGCGTGACACGCTGGTCGGTCGTATGACGCCGGCCGGCGAGCTCGACATCGACGAGCTTGGCCTTTCGCTCGAGGAACTCAACGACATCGACCGCGTCTACGTGATTGCTTGCGGCACCAGCTATCACGCCGGCCTCATTGCTAAGAATCTCATTGAGGGCTGGGCTCGTATTCCTACCGAGGTCGAGGCGGCCAGCGAGTTCCGCTACCGCAACCCCATCATTACGCCGACGACGCTTGTCGTTGCCGTGTCCCAGTCGGGCGAGACGGCCGATACCCTTGCCGCCATTCGCGACGCGCGCATCAAGGGTGCCAAGGTCTTCGGCATCACCAACGTGGTGGGCAGCCCCGTGGCGCGTGAGAGCGACGGCGTCATCTACACCAAGGCCAACAAGGAGATCGCGGTCGCCTCGACCAAGAGCTTCATCGGCCAGGTCGTGAGCCTGACGCTGCTGGCTCTGCTGCTAGCGCAGGTCAAGTACCGCCTGACCACCAAGCAGGCGCGCATGCTGTTCCGCGAGCTTTCCGATACGGCCGAGCAGATCCAGTGGATTTTGGATACCCAGACCGAGGCCGTGCATGAGGCCGCCCTGCTGTGCAAGGACGCGCGGTCCGCGCTGTTCGTGGGCCGCGGCATGGGCGCCGCTATCTCCTACGAGGGCGCTCTCAAGCTCAAGGAGGTCAGCTACCTGCACGCCGAGGCCTACGCCGCCGGTGAGATGAAGCACGGCCCCATCGCCCTGATCGACCCGGGCTTCCCCGTCATCGCGGTGGCCACCAAGAGTGCCACCTACGACAAGACCGTGTCGAACCTCATGGAGTGCAAGGCGCGCGGCGCTAAGGTGATCGTGGTCGCTACTGAAGGCGACGAGGAGATCAACAAGATTGCCGACTGCATCATTCGCGTGCCGGCCGTCCGCGACGTGTTCAGCCCCATCACGGCGAGCGTCCCGCTGCAGCTGCTCGCCCGCGAGGTCGCCATCCTGCGCGGTTGCGACGTTGACCAGCCCCGCAACCTGGCGAAAAGCGTCACGGTCGAATAATCGAGTTCCGTCGTTCTAACAACTAAGGCCCGGCTCCGCATCAAGACGGAGCCGGGCCTTGTTGCATTTGCCCAGATAAAACCTGCCAAAATAAACCTGTCCCTTTTTGGCAGGTTAGCGGAGCTTGCTGGTCTCGAAGTACTTGGGATATTGGTCCAGGACCTCGGTCTGGTTGCGGAACATCATATGCAGGTGCTTGCTGACCAAAAAGCTCGCCTCGATGGGGTCGCGACCGGCGATAGCGCGGCGGATTTTCTTGTGCTCGTTAACAATCTCCTGATTGTCGAGCCTCTGCGTGGTGGCGCGCAGCCAGCGGAAGCGCTCCAGGTCGGCATTGGTCGCCTCGAGCCACGACCACACGGTGCTGCGGCACGCGATGTTAAAGATCATGCGGTGCATGAGGTTGTCGCTTAAAAAGAAGCCGATGCGATCCTCCTCGGCCATGGTCTTTTCCTGCAGCGCGATGGCTCGGTCGAGCTGCTCGATGCCTGCCGAGGTGGCACGGGCGCAGCACTCTACAATCACCTGCTTTTCCAGGTGCTCGCGAATGTAGCAGGCGCTCTCGGCAAGAGTGAGGTTGATGGGCGAGACATAGGTGCCGCTTTGGGGCACGGTACGCACCAGGCCCTCTTGCGCCAGACGCACCAGCGCCTCGCGCACAGGGGTGCGCCCCATATCCAGGTCGTCACAAAGCTGCTTGACACCCAGTTTTTCGCCCGGTTTGTAGTCCAGGTAGACGATTTTGCGTCGAATGGTGTGGTAGGACTGGTCCTGTAGGCTCGTTTCCTGCTCGCCGACGTGCATCGATTCTTCCATAGTGCCTCGCAACCGTTCTATCACACTGATATGTCAGCTGTTAATTATGCCGCGAATCGGCTCTCCGCGGTGGGTAATTCGACTGTTGCCCAAGAACTATTGCGGCATCTTGGTCTGTGTTTACGCATGGCTGTGCTCAATGTTGCCGTATCATAAGCCGTCGCAAACGTGAAATAGAAAGAAGGAATCCCATATGCAACTGGCGAATATCGTACGCGAGCGCTGGAAGGGCGTATTGTTCTGCCTGATCGTCGCCATCCCCGCGACGTTGCTCGGCAAACAGGTTGAGGTGGTCGGCGGGCCGGTGTTTGCCATCCTCTTTGGCATGGTCCTGGCGCTCGTCTTTCCCAAGAATCGTCGCGAACAGCTCGCCGCCGGCGTCACCTATACGTCTAAAAAAGTCTTGCAGTACGCGGTAATCCTGCTTGGCTTTGGCATGAACCTCTCGCAGATTCTGTCCAAAGGCGCTCAGTCGCTGCCGATTATCGTGGCGACGATTTCGACCTCGCTTGTCATCGCCTTCGTGCTCTGCCGCGTTATGAACGTGCCGGGCAAGATCGCGACGCTTGTGGGTGTGGGTTCGTCGATTTGCGGCGGTTCTGCCATCGCCGCGACCGCGCCCGTCATTGATGCCGACGATCGCGAGATTGCCCAGGCTATTTCGGTCATCTTCCTGTTTAACGTTATCGCGGCGCTCGTGTTTCCGACGCTCGGCGGCATGCTCGGGCTGACCAACGAGGGCTTTGGCCTGTTTGCCGGCACCGCCATCAACGACACCTCGTCGGTAACGGCTGCGGCGAGCGCCTGGGACAGCATGCATCCCGGCGCCAATGTGCTCGAGAGCGCCACAGTGGTCAAGCTCACCAGGACGCTGGCCATTATTCCCATTACGTTGGTGCTCGCATGCTGGCAGATACATCTGGCGCGCAAGGCCGGCGGCGACGCCAAAAGCACGTTCTCGCTTAAACGCGCGTTTCCCATGTTCGTGCTGTTCTTTGTGCTGGCGAGCGTAATCACCACGGTTCTTCAGCTTCCTGCATCCGTTACGGCGCCTATCAAGGAGCTGTCGAAGTTCTTTATCGTGATGGCCATGGCGGCTATTGGCTTTAATACCGATATCGTCGAGCTGGTCAAAAAGGGCGGCAAGCCCATCGCATTGGGCTTTTGCTGCTGGATTGGCATTGCGTGCATGAGTTTGGGAATGCAGCACGTGCTGGGAATCTGGTAGAGAAGCAGCTTATTTGCGTGCTGCGTGCTGGCGAGCGCATCCTCGCGGTGGAGCGATAGGAGCTCTTGCGGGTATGGCTTGTCCGCAGGTTTATAGGTCCCGAAGAGCTCTTATCGCCCCGCCAGGATGGCGATGCGGGGCAACTCATATACTCGCAGGACGGCGGCTTCTGCCCTATAGTGTTTGGTGAGCAATATCGTTCAATTTTGAAACACTCGCCCGCGCGGCCGTCGGTGGCGGCGTGGCGCCGAGGACGGGGCGCAATATGAACAGTGACGCCAAGCTGCAAATCTTGATCGAGGCCTTGGCTGCTGCCGGGGCCTCGGCGTTGGCAATCGATGGGCATGGACATGTGGCGATATCGACCATGGGTGATGCCGCGCTCGAGCAAGATGTCGCGGCATTTGTCGCCGAGCGCCTGGGGCGCGTGGGCAACGGCACGCGCCTGGTGATGGGGCATGCGGGAGGGCGCTTGAGCCTCACGGTGCGTCCGGTCGCCAAGGAATACGGCGCGCTTTGGGTGGTCGTGGTCCGCGAGGTGCGCGGCGTGGCGGCGCACGCGGGTATTGAGTGGCTTAACGCAGATGAGGTCGAGGCGCGCTACGAGGCAAGCGCGTACGGCATTGTCGAGGGTGCCGCTGCGGTCGCTGGCCCCGTCTGCGAAAGCTATGCCCGCGGCGTGCCCCTCATGTTGGAGGGCGAGCTGGGTGCTGGCCAGGCAGAGATTGCAAAACGCCTCTATCTGGATGGGCCTTATGCTGACGAACCCTTTGTGTCCGTGGCACTTGACGAGCTCACGGATCGCGGCTGGCGCCATCTGCTCAAAAGCTCGGAATCGCCGCTGTTCCAGGCAAGGCTGACCCTTTGTATTGGCGGCTGGCATGCACTTTCGCCGCAGCGTCTGCGCGAGCTTGTCTCTACGATGACCGACACGGCGCTGGCCACGCGTTGCCATGTGGTTCTGACGGCAAACGATATGCCGGGCGGTGGCGAAAGCGATCAGGCCGCTTTTGTAACCGAGCGCTTGGCGTGCGCAGTAAGTGTGGCGCCTGTGATTGCCGAGCAGGGTGGCGCATCGAAAAAGGTTGCGCAGTATTTGTCGTATCTGTCAGATGTCTTTGGAACTGCCGCTCCGAGTATGTCCGAGGAGGCCGCCTCGACGCTCAACGGCTATCGCTGGCCACGAAACTATCTGCAGCTTCGCGAGGTATCGGAACGACTGTATATATTAGTAGGGTCGGGTGTGGCGGAGCGCGCGGTGGCGGAGGAGGTGCTCGCCCAGGAGGATGTCATCAAAACCGCAACTTTTGGCGCCCCGACGCTCGACAGCGACCTGTATATCCTGCGTCCACTGGCCGATACCGAACGCGACATCGCGCGGCTGGTCGTAGGCTACCTCCAGGGCAACCGGACCCGCGCAGCCGAGGTGCTGGGGATAAGCCGCACGACTCTGTGGCGCTTGCTGAAGGACGACGACCGCTGAGCGAGGCACCCGTGACCGCGTGCGGCGCGTGTGCTACAGTCCAAAGCGTTATTGTTTCGATTTGGTTACGGCGTGCGGGGGCGTATGGCTGAGACTACAAAACCGAGCCGCAGAAGGCGGAGCGCCGCACCGGTCAACCGACGCACGACATCGGTGACGTGGGGCAAACACGCCTCGGGGTTTGATGGTTCGTTCAAGCGCACTAAATACGGTTATCCTTCGGCAAGCGCCCGCTTGGCCATGCAGGCAGAGTCCTCGTTGTGGGGCCGCAAGTGCGTGGTGGGCTCAAAGCTCAAGCACGACGGCACGCTCGGTTACATCAGCCGCGGGGCGGCTCGTCGCAGCGGACTCAATCCGGCTGGTTGGCATCGTTATGTTCCGATCGCGGTCGTCATTGCGGTGATCATCATCGCACTCGCTGCGCTTGGCTACGCCGGCGGCGGCGCCAACTTGGACGCAGTGTTTAAATCGCCCGAGCTCGCGCATGCAGGCACAGAAATTGTCGAGGGCGCTCAGACCCAGACGGGCGTCGCGCCCCAGCGCGGTATCGTTGCGGCAGCCTCCACCATCGCCGACGCTCAAAAGGACGACGGCGAACAGGGCGACGGCGCCGAAACGACTCGCACGAACGAAACGACGACAACTCCACCGGCAAGATAAGTTGCGAGCGGGTCCGCCGTTCGTTAGAACGGCGGGACTAATTACTTTACATACACCACGTTGTCGCGGCGGGGTTTGGGCTCGGGTAGCGTGTCTTCGGCATAGCCCAGAATGCAGTGACCGACACCGCGCAGGCTGCCGTCGGCGGGCAGGTCCCAGCTGGCCAGCAGCTCCAGGCCCTCGGGCGAGTCAAAGACCTCGTGCGCGCGGTGAATCCAGCACGAATCGACACCCAGTGCATAGGCGGCGTTGAGCAAGTTGCCCATGGCGAGCGAGCCGTCTTCCAGATGCGTGGGCACGCTGCGGTCGACCAGCACCACCACAACGGTCTTGGCGCCATAGAAGGGGTCACTGTTGCTGCCCATGACCTGGGCGTTGAGCTGTGAGAGACGCTCGACGGTCGCGGGGTCGGTGACGGCGACAAACGTCACCGGCTGGCGGCCCATGCCGCTCGGTGCATATTGGCCGGCTTCGATAATACGTGCAAGCTTTTCGACCTCGACGGGACGATCGCTGTATTTGCGGCAGCTGCGGCGATGGATGAGTGCTTCGATAGTCTCCATGGTGTCTCCTTGCGGTGGCGTTGCAGATGCCCCGTTCATACCCGTCGGGCTCAAACGGTAGACGGTCAATTGCCCGGCCAAAAGGATAGATTCCAATTGGAAAAGTAGGTTTGCATAAAAGTACCTTCAGAATGTGACAAACCGGTGGGATGATTAAACGTTTTATCCCGTCTACCCTGCGGTTTTTTACCACTTGCCTAAATGATGCGCGCATAAGCTCTGATAAAGGTTTTACTAAAGGAGTACCAACGTTTATCAGCGCGCCATGGTGGCGCCGGGCCAGGAGGTAACATCATGTTCCAGGCTGGAGATGTCGTCGAGACCGACTTCGAAGGATTTCTGAAGCTGCTGCGTTCCAAGACGCGCGCTTTCGTGTCGATCAACGATCACGAGTACTACATCACGCACACCGATGGCTATTGGCGTGTTCAGGATTGCGAGGCCCTCAACGATAAGGGCCACTTTACTGACTGCTCCGAGCTGGTCAACACGGTCTGCGAGGTCGTCGAACTGCCGTGGATCTGTGGCAAGAGCCTGCACGACAGCTTCTCGGGCGCCACGGTCTACGAGGCCGTCGCTGCGTAACAGCCAACAATCGATATTCTCTCGCAACCGCCGGCGCCGCCCCGCGCCGGCGGTCTTTTTTGTCGACATGCCTATGTAGAGCTGACCATATATAACGAGCTTATTGACGATAGTCAAAACTCGGACTAATGTAGAGATGTAAATTGGTCAAAACTCGGACAATCGAATGGTGGGATAGATGAATAGTGCGGTTACGCTGGTCGATTTCGACCGGATGCTCAATGGACTCGACCATATCTATTCGGAGTTCTCGCGCACCTGCGGTCTTTCGGATTGCGCCTATTGGATGCTCGTCGACACCAGCACGGCGGACGGCAGCATCGCCGTGAGTCGTCTGACAAGCGAATGGTTCTATAGCAAGCAGACCATCAATTCGGCAATCAAGACGCTTAGGGCGCGAGGGCTTGCGACGTTGGAGTTTGCCGAGGGCAGTCGTAAGAACAAGGTTGTGCGACTGACCGCAGAAGGTATGCAGTTTGCCAAGCGCTACGCGTTGCCGGCGCAAAAGGCCGAGCAGCAGGCATTCGAGGCGCTCGAGCCGTGGGAACAGCGCGAGATCATGCGCTTGGTCGGTAAGTTCTCCCATGTTCTTAACGAAGAGTGCGAGGCATTTAAACGGCAAGTTGCCGCCGAGAACGAGGCTGACGATAAGGGCGAGGGGGAGACATGCGACTCTTAATGAGGTTTATGAGGCCGTATCGCGGGCTGATTGCGGTGACGATGTTTGTGCTGCTGATAGATAACGTCGGCACGCTGTTGGTGCCTACAATGTTGGCGAATATGGTCAATACCGGTATCACGACGGGTGATGTCGACTACATCCTGCGCAACGGCCTGTACATGTTTATCGCGACCGGCATGGCCAGCGGTGGTGCGGTGCTGGGCTGTTATCTTTCGGCCCGCCTGGCGGCCAACGTGGCCTGCGATATCCGCAACGCCGTGTACGACAAATCGCTCGAGCTGTCCGCCAGCGACTTTGAGCGCTTTGGCACGGGTTCGATGATCACGCGCTCGCTCAACGACATCAACGTGATCCAGCAAGCGATCCTGCAGACGATTCAGCTGGTGCTGCCGGTACCGTTCTTGGCCGTGGCGGGCATCATCTTTGCCTGGTTTATCGATCCTGCCATGGGCACGCTGCTGGGCGTGGTCGTTGCGATCGTGCTGGTGGCGGCGGTCTTTACCGTTGCCAACGCCGCGCCGATCTTTATGCGCCTGCAGAGCTTTATCGACCGCATGAACGTGGTGCTGCGCGAGAACATCGTGGGCGTGCGCGTCATCCGCGCATTTAACAAGGAGCGCCACGAGGAGCAGCGCCTGGACGAGGTGTTTAGCGATTACGCGGCCAATGCCATCAAGGTCAACCACCTGTTTGTGGGTCTCGACAGCTCCAGCTTCTTTTTGATGAACATCGCCGAGGTGGCGGTGCTGTGGGTGGGCGGCAACCGCGTGGGCGTCCATGCCATGCAAATCGGCAGCATCTCGGCCGTGCTGGAGTACGCGATCCTGATCCTGTTCTTTGTGATGATGGCGCAGATGGTGGTGCTGACGCTCCCGCGCGCCGCGGCGTGTCTCAACCGCGCGCAGCAGGTGCTCGAAATCGAGCCGAGCATTGTGGACGGCAAGGCTACGCTGGGCGACGGGGCGCCTGAGTCCGCAGACGGCGCCGACGCGGTGGCCGTGTTCGACCACATGTCGTTCCGTTTTGACGATGCCGACGAGGACACCCTGTGCAACCTGAGTTTTGCCTGCCGCCGTGGACAGACGACCGCGATCGTGGGCTCAACGGGCTCGGGCAAGTCAACGGTGGCCAAGCTCTTGCTTCGCTTCCACGATGCCACGAAGGGCGCCATTCGCCTGAACGGCGTCGACCTGCGCGACCTTTCGCAAGACGACATCCGCGGGCGTATCGCCTATGTGCCGCAGAAGGCATGGCTGTTCTCGGGTACCGTGGCGAGCAACCTGCGCTTTGGTAACGAGGGTGCGACCGAGGCTGACATGCTCCATGCGCTCCAGGTTGCCCAGAGCACCTTTGTACTCGATCAACCGCAGGGGCTCGACACTCCGGTGGCGCAGGGCGGTACGAACTTTTCGGGCGGCCAGCGCCAGCGTTTGGCAATCGCCCGCGCACTCATGAAGCGCGCCGACCTGTATATCTTCGACGACAGTTTTTCGGCCCTGGACTTTAAGACCGATGCGGCACTGCGCCATGCGCTGCAGGACGAGACGTGCGATGCCGCGGTGCTCATCATCGCCCAGCGCATCTCGACTATTTTGCATGCCGATCAGATCGTGGTGCTCAAGGACGGCGAGATCGTGGGCCTGGGCACGCACGACGAGCTCATGGAAACCTGCGAGGTGTACCGCGCTATCGCGGAATCGCAGATGAAGGGAGGTGAGTAGCATGACCGAGGAGCTCAAGAAGCAGGGCATCACCGATGACGCCGCGGTTGCAGAGACAGTCGAGGAGGCGGGCGCCACGCCCGGCCTGGACGAAGCCGCCAAGGCGGCGGAGCGCGAGGCTCGCCGCCAGGCGCTTTACGAGGAAAACGAGCGCGCCGAGGACGAGCGCGCCCGCGCCGAGGCAGAGCGCATGCGCGACGTTGACGACGAGGACGAGGACGAGACGCCCCGCGACACCTGGGCGACGGTGCGCCGCCTGTGGAGCGAGGCCGCCGGCGACCATTGGCGTTTCTATATCGTGTTCGCGAGCATCGTGTTCTATGCCATCTTTAACACCGCGGCGCCGGCCTACAGCGCCCGCGTGATCGATGAACTGTGGGGGCACATGAAGGTGGCGTTTGCCAACAACACTACCTTCAGCATTACCTGGGAGAACTGCGGCAGGACCATCTTCATCTACTTTATGATCTGGACCGCCGCCGCCTCGTTCTACGCACTCCAGAGCTTTTTGATGTCGAGCGTTGCCGAGCGTCTCAACCTGCGTCTACGCAACCGCATCGCACAAAAGCTCAACCGTCTGCCGCTTGCCTACTTTGACGCGCATCGTCCCGGCGAGGTCGTCAGCCGTGCGACCAACGACTTGGACAAGATGTCCGAGAGCATGCAGCGCGGACTGCTGCAGTTGCTGGTGTCGATCGGTACCGTGGTGGGCGCCGTGAGCGTGATGTTCGTGTTTAGCGTGCCGCTCACGCTCGTCTTTTTGTTCTTTACGGCGCTTTCGCTGCTGGTGACGAAGGTCGTGTCGCGCCGCACGCACGATGTGACGGGCGAGCGCCAGGAGTGGGTGTCCAAGATTACGAGCGCGGTCGAGGAAGGCTACTCGGGCCGTCTGGTGATCCGTGCGTTTAACCGCGAGCGCCAGAGCTCTGCCGAGGTACACGAGGCTTCGAAGGAGCTGGCGCGCGTGAGCACCAAGGCCGACTTTATGATTAACGCCGTCGGCCCTGCGGTGCGCTTTATCGGCCGTTTGGCGCAGATCGTGATTGCGCTGGTGGGCTGCAGCATGCTGGTTGCCGGGCATATGACCGTCGGCGTGTTCCAGGCGTTCTTCCAGTTTATCTACGAGGCGTCCGAACCCATGACGCAGTTGTCGTTTACCTTTAACTCGCTGCAGAGCGCGCTGGCGAGTGCGGAGCGCGTGTTCGACCTGCTCGATGAGCCCGAGATGGAGGCCGATCCGCAGCCGGGCGAGGCCGCCAAGCTGCCGGGTCGCGTGGAGGGCCGCGTCTCCTTTGAGCACGTGCGCTTTGGTTATTCGCCCGACAAGCCGCTCATGCGCGACGTGTCGTTTACCGCCGAGCCGGGCCAGAAGATTGCCGTGGTGGGAACCACGGGCGCAGGCAAGACGACGCTCATCAACCTGCTCATGCGCTTTTACGAGATCGACGGCGGCCGCATTACGCTTGACGGTGTGGATACGCGCCTCATGGATCGCGGCGAGCTACGGCAGCAGTTTGGCATGGTGCTACAGGATGCCTGGCTGTTCGACGGCACGATTGCCGAGAACATCGCCTACGGCTGCCCCGAGGCAACGCGCGAGGAGATTGTTGCGGCCGCTCGCGCCGCCCAGGTCGACTTCTTTGTGCGCACCATGCCTCAGGGCTACGACACGCGCGTAGCCAACGATGCCGAAAGCATCAGCCAGGGCCAGCGTCAGCTGCTAACCATCGCACGCGTGCTGCTCAACAACCCGGCGATTCTCATCCTGGACGAGGCGACGTCGAGCGTGGATACGCGCACCGAGCTTGCCATCGGCCGCGCCATGGACGCGCTCATGCGCGGCCGCACGAGCTTTGTGATCGCGCATCGCCTGTCGACGATTGTGGATGCCGACCTGATCTTGGTTATGGATCACGGCAACATTATCGAGCAGGGAACGCACAAGGAGCTGCTGGCTGCCGAGGGCGCCTACGCCGACCTCTACCTGAGCCAATTCGCATAATGTGACAAAGGGACAGTCCCGCATGTCACATCAGAAATAAGGCGCGCCGGGGATGGATTCCCTGGCGCGCCTTTGCGTTGGCGTCAATGTTGTCGGTGGCCGTCCGCCTCTAGCGCTCGTCCACGAGCTTGGTGACGAGGGCCTTGAGCTCGGCCACCTCTCGCTCGAGTTCCTTGACGCGGCGGGCATTCTCGGTGATGCCCTGGCGGTTGAGGGCACTCTGCTCGGCGGCATCGTCGGGCATGTATTCGCGGTGCTGCTTGGCGTCGAAGCTTTCCTCGAATACGCGGCAGCCGTTGCGCTTGATGACGCGGCCCGGCACGCCCACGACGGTGCAGTTGTCGGGTACGTCCTTGACGACGACCGAGTTGCCGCCGATTTTGACGTTGTTGCCAATGTGGATGTTGCCAAGCACCTTGGCGCCCGTGCCCACCGTGACATTGTTGCCCAGGGTGGGGTGGCGTTTGCCGGTCTCGTTGCCGGTACCGCCGAGCGTGACGCCCTGGTAGAGCACGCAGTTGTCGCCCACAATGGTGGTCTCGCCGATGACAACGCCCATGGCGTGGTCGATAAAGAAATGTTTGCCGATCTGTGCAGCGGGATGAATCTCGACGCCGGTGATGTGGCGGGTGATTTGCGAGAGCACGCGGGCGAGTGAGCGATGGCCGTGCTCCCAGAGCCAGTGCTCGGGCACGTGGTTCCACTTGGCGTGCAGGCCAGGATAGGAAAGGAAGATGACCAGACCGTTTTGCGCGGCGGGGTCCTGCGCTTGGACGGTCTTGATGTCCTCGCGAATGGTATTGATAAAGCTCACTGGCCACCCTCCCTCAGCGCCGTGACAATGCGATTCAATAAAGTATAGCGATTTGCTAGGGATTAAGAAGGGCGATCTTGCTTTGCTTTGGGCGACAAGTGTCAGTTATGCAAACTTGCTGGTAATGGAGTCATGCTTTTGTGGGGTTGCGCACGAGGGGGCGCCGCAACCGTATACTGGTCAACTTGGACGTGTCCGCGCCCACAACTGAGAGGTTTAACTTCATGGGTTTCATTAATTTTATCGCCGAGCTGCTCAAGGACCCGCGCACCGCGATCGCCAGTTGGATCGCCGCCGGCCCGCTTATGGCCTACGGCTGCGTGTTCCTGATCATCTTTATCGAGACGGGCGTGGTGTTCTTCCCGTTCCTTCCCGGCGATTCGCTGCTGTTTGCCTCGGGCTTCTTTGCCCACAACGGCGGCTTTAACATCGTGGCCCTGCTGGCCGTCGCATGGGCCGCAGCCATCCTGGGCGATCAGTGCAACTTTATGATCGGCCACTTCTTTGGCCGCAAAATCATCGCCTCGGGCAAGGTCAAGGCCATGACGCCCGAGCGCATTAAAAAGTCCGAGGACTTCCTTGACAAGTGGGGCCACCTGGCCATCTTCCTGGGTCGCTTCTTCCCGTTTATCCGCACCTTTGTGCCCTTCATCGCCGGTATGGGCGGCATGCACTGGCGCAACTTTGTCATCTATAACGTGCTGGGCGGTATCACCTGGTCGACGGTCTTTACGCTGCTGGGCTATTTCTTTGGCGGCATCCCCTTTGTGCAGGAGCACTTTGAGCTGCTGATTATCGGCATCGTCGCCGTGTCGATTATCCCGACCGTGGTCGGCCTGGTTAAGGCAAAGCTGGGCAAACAGAACGCGTAGCTCGAGCTAGCGCGCAAACCGTGCCGTTGAGGCCCGTCACCGATTACGGTGGCGGGCCTCTCTAGCTTCGGTCAAATGAAAATACTTTAGTTAGTTAAAGAAAAACGTTTTATCCGATGCGTGTGCGGAGTACAATCTCGTGCATGCGAATCGACGTGTCATCGGCTTCGATGTCGTCCGCGTGTCCTGCCCGGCTCTACGCTCCGGGTATGCGACGTTGCGACGCGGCCGGCTTCGGTCCTTGCGTGCGGGTTCGCGAGTATGCAACTGTGTATGTAAGGAGCGACATATGACTGTCGAGAAGAAGGATATCGATTGGGGTAGTCTCGGCTTTGGCTACATGAAGACCGATTACAGCTACGAGGCTCATTGGAAGGATGGCGAGTGGGACGAGGGCGGCCTGACCACCGACCACACCCTGCATGTCTCCGAGTGCGGTGGTATCTTCCATTACTGCCAGGAGGTCTTTGAGGGCCTGAAGGCCTACACCGCCGAGGACGGCAGCATCGTCTGTTTCCGTCCCGACATGAACGCTGAGCGTATGTACAACTCTGCGCAGCGCCTCGAGATGCCCCCGTTCCCCAAGGACAAGTTTATCGAGGCCGTCAAGCAGGTCGTCTCTGCCAATGCCGCATGGGTTCCGCCCTTCGGCTCTGGCGCAACCCTGTATGTGCGTCCGTTTATGATCGGCTCCGGTGACGTAATCGGCGTGGCTCCCGCTCCTGAGTACACGTTTCGCATTCTCGTGACCCCGGTCGGTCCGTACTTTAAGGGCGGCCTTAAGCCCGTCAAGCTGCGCGTTTCCGAGTACGACCGCGCCGCACCGCACGGCACCGGCAACATCAAGGCCGGCCTCAACTACGCCATGTCCCTGAAGCCCACGATGGAGGCTCACCGCGAGGGTTATGCCGAGAACCTGTATCTCGACTCCGAGTCCCGCACCTATGTCGAGGAGACCGGTGGCGCTAACGTCCTGTTCGTGAAGGAGGATGGCACCCTCGTCGTTCCGCAGTCGCACACCGACTCCATCCTGCCCTCCATCACCCGCCGTTCGCTCGTTCAGGTTGCTCAGGACCTGGGCATGACCGTCGACCAGCGTCCCGTCGAGTGGGCCGAGGTCAAGGCCGGCACCTTTGTTGAGTGCGGCCTGTGCGGCACCGCTGCCGTTATCTCCCCGGTGGGCGAGATCGACAATAAGGTTTATGGTGCCGATGAGACCGTGACCTTCCCGGCTGGCTACACCGAGATCGGCCCTGTGATGAAGAAGCTCCGCGAGACCCTGACTGGTATCCAGTCTGGTGCTGTTGAGGATAAGCACAACTGGGTTTACACCGTGGCGTAAGCTGTCTTGTATGTTCGGCCCGAGGGCAACCTTCCTTTCCGGCGCGTCCTCGGACATGAAAGAACCTCCGCTGCGCACTTCGTGCGGCGGAGGTTCTTTCGTCCTGCGGAGTGCGCCGGAAAGGAAGGTTGCCCTCGGGCCTGCGTTACCTCGGCGCTGCCGTTACGGGCAATATAGATCTGAACAAAGATGGTGCGCGGCCTTTTAGGCTGCGCATTTGTTTTGCTTCGCGCCATGTGGGGGTGGTGGCGACGTGCATTTTTGCGAGTATTCTGCAATCGAAGGCCCCTGCATACCGACCTCGGGCAAAAAATCGGGATTTCTCGATGTTTTCTACGAATGATGGGCGGGGTTATGGGCCGACAGCGTTTGATTTGCAAGGATATTTGCGCTCTTTGGCATTTATCGCGGCGCCCGAAGTCCTTGGTTATGTTGAATACTCCTAAAAATGCACGGCGCTTAGAGGGGGACCTTCGCGAAAAAGGAAACCGCCCCGTCGAAGTATGCATTCGACGGGGCGGTTTATGCATTTGGCCGATTAAAGATGCGCTGTCAAACTACTAGAACTTGACGGTCGGGGCCTGGCGGGATGCTTCGGCGGCCTCGAAGCCCTGGCGCTCCTTAAACTGGAAGATGCCGGCAAAGATGACAGCCGGGAACGTCTGAATGGCGTTGTTGTAGCTGAGCACGCAGTCGTTGTAGCTCTGGCGTGCATAGCTAATCTTGTTCTCGGTATCCTCGAGCGACGCCTGCAGCTGCGTAAAGTTGGTGTTTGCCTTAAGGTCGGGATAGGCCTCGGCTACGGCGAAGAGCTGGCGTAGCGCACCGGTCAGCACGTTGTCGGCCTCCATCTTGGCCTCGGGCGTGGTGGCCTTGACGGCGGTGTTACGCGCGCTGATCACGGCGGAGAGCGTCTCTTGCTCGTGCTTGGCGTAGCCCTTGACGGTCTCGACCAGGTTGGGGATCAGGTCGTTGCGGCGCTGCAGCTGCGTATCGATGTTCTGCCAGGCGTTATCGATGCGGTTACGCTTGGTGACCATGTTGTTGTAGATGCCGGCGATGGCGCAGACAATCACAATGACAACAACGATGCCGATGATGACGGTAATCATGATGTCTCCGTTTCGAATGGCCGCGGCGGCATGCGCCAGCTGCCGTTGGTATAACGCTACTAGTATACCCGCAACGTTTTGCCGTGCCGAACTTTCCGGTAAGCGTTATGTTTTCGGCGGGGTTGGCACCGGGGCAAAGCGCGCGAGGTACAGGTGTAAGATATGCGACAGATTGACGAGTGTTGTCTTTGCCCTGAGGATGGCGATACCAGTGGACCTTCGCATCAAGAAAACCTACCGCGCCCTGTTCGATGCCTTCACCGAGCTTCTCGAGGAGCATCATTTTGAGGATCTGACGGTTGCCATGCTGTGCGACCGCGCCATGATTCGCCGCACGACGTTCTACAAGCACTTTCGCGACAAGAACGATTACTTTGCCTTTTATATCGATGAGCTTATGTCGGGTTTGCCGCAAAAACAGCCCGATGAGGCCGGCGCGGTGTCTGCCGAGGACGTGCGCGCGCTTCGGCACGCGATTTTGGACGATGCCATGGATTTGATTCTGGCGCACGAGCGGCTCATGGATAACATTTTGGCAAGCAGCATGTCGGGCATGTTGACCAACGTTATTTGCGACCGCATTGCTCGCTCCATCCGCGAGCGTGTGATGAACGTGCTTGCCGAGGATGCCCTGGCCCCCGTGTCGCTCGAGACGACGTCTGAGTTTATCGCCGGCGGTATTATTCGACTTTTCACGATATGGTGGGAATCGGGCCACGATCTTGAGCGTCGATCTGAGATAGCCGACGTGGTCGATGCACTGTTTGAGCGGACCATGACACCGGTGAATCACTAAAGTGGCGGAGAGAGGGGGATTCGAACCCCCGGAACGCTCTCGCGCTCAACGGTTTTCAAGACCGCCGCATTCAACCGCTCTGCCATCTCTCCGTGAGTCGTAATGATAGCATCGTTTTGAATTTGCAACAGGGAAGGCGAACGATGACGATCACCGAAATCGACGAGAAGTTCATGTGCGAGGCACTGGCCGAGGCGCGCGCCGCTGCTGCGGTGGGCGAGGTACCCATCGGAGCCGTAGTGGTGCGCGACGGCGAGATCGTCGCAAGGGCGCACAATCGCCGCGAGCTCGATCAGGATCCTTCGGCTCATGCCGAGTTTGCGGCCGTGTGTGCCGCTGCTCGGTCACTCGGTCGTTGGCGCCTTTCCGATTGCACGGTCTACGTAACGCTCGAGCCTTGCTGCATGTGCGCAGGGCTTATGGTTAACGCGCGCGTGGGGCGCTGCGTGTATGGCGCGAGCGACGCCAAGGCGGGCGCGTTGGGATCCCTATACGATTTGAATGCCGACTCGCGCCTGAATCATCGGTTTAACGTGACGGCTGGGATCCTGGCGGATGAGTGTCGTGAGGTTTTGAGCGGCTATTTTAGTGGGCTGCGTGGTACCGATGGTGCTAGCTGCGGTTGTGGGGCCGATCTTGAGGCGCATGCCGCTCATGCCGCAGCGCTTGCAGGTGCCGGTGAGGATGCTGACACGGCGGTTGACTTTGGTCCTGCGTGCCGCCGGCCCCGCCGCGTGCTGCTGACGATTGACTCCTTTAAGGGCAGTGTTTCGAGCGCGCAGGCGGAGGCGGCGGTTGCCGAAGGCGTGCGCCGTGTGTGGTCCGATGTCCAGGTGGCCGCATTGCCGCTGGCAGATGGCGGCGAGGGAACGCTCGATGCCGTTGCCGCGTGCGGCGGTGAGATTGTGACTTGCGAGGTGGCAGGTCCCTTGGGCGACCGCGTGTCTGCCCGAATGCTGGTTGATGCCGAGCGCAAGTCCGCGGTCATCGAGATGGCCGAGGCGGCCGGCATTGGGTACTCGCCTTGCACGGAATCGGCGGCGTTGGCGGCCACAACCTATGGCGTGGGCGAGCTCATGCTTCGCGCGGTTCGCACGGGCGCAAAGACACTCTATATTGGTCTGGGCGGCAGTGCCACCAACGACGGTGGCGCCGGCATGCTGCAGGCGCTGGGCGCGCGTGTGGTCGATGATCGGGGCTGCGATGTCGCCCCCGGTCTTGCCGGCCTTGAGCGGGTGGCGAGCGTTGATTTGGCGCCAGCGCTACAGGCTTTGGATGGCGCTCGTATCGTTGTGCTTTCCGATGTCGAGAATCCGCTTGTGGGGCGTCGCGGCGCGCTTGCGGTGTTCGGCGGACAGAAGGGTCTGCCGGCTGATGATGCCGAGGCGCTGAGCAGGTGCGACAGCTGGATGGTCGGCTACGGTCGCTTGCTCGATGCTGCGATTGCCGGAGCTCGAGCCCAGGGGTTGTTGCGCACACCTGAGGGTGCACGGACATTTTGCTCGGTGCTCGGCGTGCCCGGCGCGGGCGCTGCCGGTGGCTTGGGCGCGGCGTTGCTGGCGCTCGGTGCGGAGCTACGCTCGGGCGTGGAGACGGTTCTCGATCTCGTGGGGTTTGACGAGCGCGTGCGTGATGTCGACCTGGTCATAACGGGCGAGGGCAATATGGATGAGCAATCCGCCGCTGGAAAGGCGCCGGTGGGCGTGGCCCGTCGTGCGAAGCGATATGGCAAGCCGGTGGCTGCCGTCGTGGGCGGTCGCGCTGACAACCTGGATGCGGTGTATGGGCAGGGCATCGACCTTGTACTGCCGATCTGTCGCAAGCCCATGGACCTGGAGCGGGCACTCGATCCGCAAGAAGCCACAACTAACCTCATCTGTGCCGGCGAGTCTGCCGCGCGAGCCTACGACCTCGGCCGTATCTAAAACCCATCCCCTCGATAAGTTGCGGTGAAATGCGGAGTGTTTTTGCCTTTAAGGTGCCAATCCAGTCCGTATTCCACCGCAACTTCGAGAATGGCCATTCGAGGTAGGCTGCCTTGGGTCTCGAGCCGGACCGCCTGCCACGAAAGGCGACCATCTACTACGTTTAACCGGGTGCCCTCGACCATCCCGGAATTTGGGAAATAAAAACAGCAGGTAGAGAGCTTGCCGCTTTTCGAAAAAGCACGCTATGGTTGACCCCTGCGACCAAAACGTAGTAGATAGGCCCTTTTCGTGGCGCAGCGTCAGACCAGTCTTTTTGGAACGGGGCTATTTTGGCCACTTGTCGATCTGATTGCCCGAGTAGTCAAAAAGCCCCGTTCCAAATTAGCTATCTTGCCCCATCGGGCGGGAGCAGGTAAGATATACCGAGCGCCTAGCGCGCTCGATGGGTTCGGATGACGACATGTTCCGAATCTGGTCAGGTCCGGAAGGAAGCAGCCATAAGGAGCCTCTGTCGGGCATCCGAATCCATCGAGTGCGCAGGCGTTTTTTGGTGCCGCGGCTACCCGCGAGTGCCGGCAGGGCGCTTGGTGTCTCGCTGGTCCTCGGCTTCGCCTGCGGGATCGCTCGACTACCAAGCGCCCTGCCGGCACTCGCGGGTAGCCGACCAAAATCGCCTGAAGGGTCACGTTTATCTGAATAATTTAATCCCGTGCCTTTTGCTGCTCGCTGGCGTTGTCTGGAGCGCGGTGGCTACGTGGTTCAAGAGGCGGCGGTGCTGTTGCTTGAATTTTTGTAGTTAAAGAGGCCCGTTTCCCTAGGTGGGGAAACAGGCCTCTTTTTGTCTCTGGGCTTGTGGATTGGCGAAGACAATAACCGCTGGCGGCTATTTTGAGTTCCTGATGCGGCGTGTGGCTGTGGCGGTTATTCCGAGGCCTGCGGCGGCGATTGCCGCGAGTGCGATTGCACTCGGCGCTGCATCTCCCGTGTTCGCGAGCTTGCCGGCGGTCGTATCTGCTTGCTTGGTGGAGCTCGATGGAGCGTATTTGCCGGTCGCGGGCGAGCCGGTGGGCTGCGTCGTCTCGGTCGGTTGCGTCGAGTTGGAGGGAGGCGTCGTCTCGGTCGGTTGCGTTATCTCGGGCGAGGCGGTCTTGTCCGCCGCGGCCTTTGCCTCTTCGTATGCCTTGCAGGCGTCGTCATAGGCCGTTTGCGCTCTTTTCAAATCGTCGAGGAGCGCATCCCGCTTGGCTGTTTCTCCGTCGAGATGGGTTTTATTAAACTCCACTTCGCTTTCAAAGAAATAAATCAGGCTTTTATGACTGTCGAGGCGCATTCGGCAGTGCTCAAGCTTATCTTCACAGGAATTTTCTTGCATTATTGCCTCTGTGATCGCCTCTTGCAACTGCCGAATAGTTTCGGCAGGAGTCGTGTAGTCGATTTTATTTAATTCTGCCTCAAGGGCTCTTGTCCGGTTGTGGGCCTTATCGCATTCGGCTTGAGCTGCATCGACGTTCGCTTGCATGGTAGGAAGGGATTCCTTATATATGGCGGCTTGCGCCAAATTAGTGTCGTAGTTCTCTTGAAAAATGGCAATTTTAGTATCGATTTCCGCAATTTTCTCGGGACTTGCGGCGTCTTTTGCGGCCTCGAGGTTTTTGAGCGCTTCCTGCATGGCTGCATACGCTTTTTCCCTTGCGGCGGCCGCGTCTTCCGTCTGCAAGGCAACTGCACCGGTGGGGGAGCTGGTTTCCGCCGCGATCGCCGTTGCGGGGGCGATTCCCGCGACGAGTGCCGCGGAAAGGGCGATGCCCAAGGTTGCTCTTCTTGCGAGAATGTCGTTCATCTCGGTACCTCATTTCAAGGGTCGGCGACTCACTTGGTAGCACTAATGTAAGTATATCAGGCGGTTTGCCCGCCATTGATCGGGCGTGCGCGTATACCCCTTGATTAACAGCCATTAAATCTATCCCTTAAGGAATGCGGCTTGCTAGTGTTGTCTGGGCATTGATGGCTACGTGGTTCAAGAGACGGCGGCGTTGGCATCTGTTTTAACAAGTAAAGAGGCCCGCTTCCTTCGTTTGAGTTGGGGAAGCGGGGCCTCTTTTGGTTTTGGGCTTGCAGATTGGCAAAGGCGACGTTCGCTGGCAGCTACCTTGAGTTCTTGATGCGGCGTGTAGCCGTGGCGGTTATTCCGAGGCCTGCGGCGGCGATTGCTGCGAGTGCGATTGCGCTCGGCGTTGCGTCGCCCGTGTTCGCGAGCTTGCCGGCGGTCGTATCTGCTTGCTTGCCGTTGCTCGAGTTCGCCTGCTTGGTGGAGCTTGGCGAGGTGTCTTTACCGGTCGCGGACGAGCCGGTGGGCGGTGTCGCCTCGGCGGGTTGCGTTGAGCCGGAGGGAGGCACTGTCTCGGTCGGTTTCGTTATCTCGGGCGAGGTGGCCTTGTCTGCCGCGGCCTTAGCCTCTTCGTATGCCTTGCAGGCGTCGTCATAGGCCGCTTGCGCCTTTTCCAAATCGCCGAGGAGCGCATCTCGCTTGGCTATGTCCTCATCGATGTGGGCTTTGGCTTTCTCCGCCTCACTTTCGAAACGCTGAACCTGTCTTTCCTGGCTTTCGAGCCGGCGTTGGCAGTGGTGAAGATCATCTTCACAAGATTTCTCTCGCCTTTCTGCCGACATGATCTCACGTCGCAACTGCTTAATAGTTTCGTTAGAAGCTCCGTCGTCGATTGCCTTATTTAATTCTGCCTGAAGGCCGCTTGTCCGGCTGTGGGCCTCACCGTATTTGGCTTGGGCTGCATCGACGTTCGCTTGCATGGCGGGAAGGGGTTTCCTCCATTTGGCGGCTTCCGTCACCACCATGTCGTAGATCTCTTGAAAAGCGGCAATGTCATCATCGATTACCGCAAGTTTCTCGGGACTTGCGGCGTCTTTTGCGGCCTCGAGGGTTTTGAGCGCTTCCTGCATGGCTGCATACGCTTTGTCTTTTGCGGCGGCCGCATCTTCCGTCTGCAAGGCAACTGCACCGGTGGGGGAACTGGTTTCTGCCGCGATCGCCGTTACGGGGGGGCGATTCCCGCGACAAGCGCCGCGGAAAGGGCGATGCCCACAGTTGCTCGTCTTGCTCTTCTTGCGAGAATGTCGTTCATCTCGGCACCTCATTTCAAGGGTCGGCGGCTCGGCTGGTAGCACTAATGTAAGTATACCAAGTGGTCGACCCGACACTGGCTGGGTGTGCACGTGCCTCTCCGCTTCTTTGGAAACCGAACCCCATTAGAAATGACGAGTTGTTTACGCTTCTTTTGGGCTCACCGTACTATCATGATTCGAATCGAGTGTGAATGATGATAGGGAGCGCCTTCTATGATTGAGCTGCTCAGACGTTTTGGTGGCAAGTTTCGCCGATATATGGTGATTGGCCCTGCGTGCAAGTTGATTGAAGTGATCTTTGACTTGCTGACGCCGCTGGTGATTGCCCAGATGATCGATAAGGGCATTGGCGCGCACGATGTGAACGCCGTTATCCACTACGGCATGGTACTTGGCGCCATGGCTGTGATCGGCATCTCGTTTACGCTCGTCTGCCAAAAGATGGCGGCGCTCACCTCGCAGGGCATGGGCACCGATATCCGTGGTGCGCTCTACCAGCACATCAACAAACTGAGCTATGCCGAGCTCGATCGCTTTGGCACGCCGTCGCTCATCACGCGCATCACCAACGACGTTAACCAGGTGCAGCTTGCCGTGGCGCTTGGCGTGCGCATGCTCATCCGCTGGCCCTTCTTGGCGGTGGGCTCCATGGTCGCGGCCCTTGCCATCGACCTTAAGCTCGGCATGATCTTTTTGATTTGCACGCCCGCCATCGGCTTGGTGTTTTGGTTTGTCATGGCGCGCTGTATCCCGTACTACAAGCAGCTGCAGGCAAAGCTCGACCGCATCGCGCTCATTTGCCGCGAGGGGCTTTCGGGCGCCCGCGTGGTTCGCGCCTTCGTTCGCGAGGACCACGAGCGCGAGCGCTTTGCCCAAGCCGCCGATGACCAGGCCAATACTGCCATCGCGGTGGGCAAGCTCTCCTCGATTCTCAACCCTGTCACGTTTCTCGTGATGAACCTGGGCGTGTGCGCCATCCTGTGGGTGGGCGGCATCCAGGTCAACGTGGGCGAGCTCACGCAGGGCCAGGTTATGGCGTTTGTGAACTATATGACGCAGACCCTCACCTCCATCGTCTACGTTGCCAACCTGGTCGTGGTCTTTACCAAGGCGAGTGCCAGCGCGTCACGCATCAACGAGGTGCTCAATTGCGAGCCGAGCATCACGGACGGGGGCAACCAGCCGGTCGCGCTGCCCAAGTCGAGCAACCTGGCGGGGGATGCCGCTCCGGTTTTTGCGTTGAGCTTTGACCATGCGAGTTTTTCGTTTGGCGTGGGCGCGGCAAATGCCGTGAGCGATGTGACGCTGGAGCTGCCGCTGGGCAAAACGCTCGGCATCATCGGCGGCACGGGCAGCGGCAAGTCCACGCTCGTCTCGCTTATCCCGCGCCTGTACGATGCGGGCACCGGCAGCGTGAGCGTGATGGGTGCCGACGTGCGCACTTGGCCGCTCGACCAGCTGCGCCACGTGGTCGCGACCGTACCGCAGCGCGCGTCGCTCGTGAGCGGTACGATCCGCAGCAACCTGACCTGGCGTGACGAGGCGGCGACCGACGAGGAGCTCTGGGCGGCACTCGACATGGCGCAGGCGAGCGAGTTCGTGCGCAACAAGCCCCAAGGCCTGGATGCCCCGGTCGAGGCGGGCGGCAAGAACTTTAGCGGTGGCCAGCGCCAGCGCTTGACTATCGCACGTGCCTTGGTGGGTTCGCCTCAGATATTGATCATGGACGACTCCGCCTCGGCGCTCGACTTTAAGACCGACGCGGCGCTTCGCCATGCCATTCGCGAGCGCAGCGTGCGCGGTGCCGCCGAGGGCGGGCTGCCGCTGACGACCGTCATCGTGAGCCAGCGCGTCTCGACCGTTCGCGACGCCGACATGATCTGCGTGCTCGATCACGGCTCGGTCGCGGGCCTGGGTACGCATGATGAGCTGTATGCGACTTGTCAGCTTTACCGCGAGATCTGCCAGTCGCAGCTTCGTCGTGAGGAGCTCGAGGGTCAGCAGGGGAGTGCGGTGCCCGCGCCCGCCCCAAATGCCGTGTCCGTCCCGACCGCCTCCGCATCCACTTGCGCAAAGGAGGGCTGCTAAATGAATCCGTATACTTCTTCCGGTTCGGTCGCCACGATGACGGCTAACGTGTCCGGCAACGATAGCCTTAACGACCTGGGCGACGGCCCGCGCCAGCCCGGCGACCCCGAGCGCTATCCCGTGGGCGCGGTAACTCGCCGCCTGCTGGGCTACGTCCGCCCGCATCGCATTTCGTTCACGGCGTCGTTTGTGAGCGCTGCCATCTCGGTGATCTTGCAGCTCTACACACCTATCCTTATCGGCGAGGGCATCGACCTGATCGTTGCCACGGGCCAGGTGGACTTCGATGCGCTGCTGCCGCTCGTTACCAAGCTCGCGATTGTCGTCGTAGGTGCTGCGGCCTTCCAGTGGCTGCAGGGCTACTGCGTCAACCGTCTGTCCTACGAGACGGTGCGCGACATGCGCGTGGAGGCGAGCGACAAGCTCAGCCGCATGCCACTCAGCTTTATCGACGGCCATGCCCACGGCGACCTTATGAGCCGCGTGGTCAACGACGTCGATCAGGTGGGTGACGGCCTGCTGCAGGGCTTTACGCAGCTCTTTACCGGCGTCATCACCATCGTGGGCACGCTTGCGTTTATGCTCTCCATCAACCTGGCCATGACGCTCGTGGTGGTGCTCGTCACGCCGCTTTCCATTTTTGCAGCCGGCGCCATCGCCAAGCTTTCCAATAAAAGCTTTACGGCCCAGCAGCGTATTCAGGGTCAACTGGGCGGTCATATCGAGGAGTATGTGGGCGAGCAAAAGCTGGTGGATGCGTTTGCCTACGGCCCGAACGCCCAAGCGCGCTTCGACGCCCTCAACGCCGAGCTCTATACGGCAGGTGAACGCGCGCAGTTTATGGGTTCGCTTTCTAACCCAGGCACGCGCTTTATCAACAACATCATCTACGCCGTGGTTGCCTTGATCGGCTGCGTCGGCGTGATCACGGGTGTGCCCGCGGCGCTTACGGTGGGCGGCGTGCAGATCTTCCTGTCCTACGCCAACCAGTACACTAAGCCGTTCAACGAGGTCACCAACGTCATCACGCAGATCCAGACGGCGTATGCCTCGGCGCGCCGAATGTTTGCACTGCTCGACGCACGCGAGCAAGAGCCCGATGCGGCGGATGCCGTTGAACTTGCCGCCCCGCAGGGTGAGGTGACCTTTGAGCACGTGGACTTTAGCTATGTGCCCGATCGCAAGCTGCTGCAGGATATCTGCATCGAGGCCAAGCCCGGCATGCGGTTTGCCCTGGTCGGGCCCACGGGCTGCGGCAAGACGACGCTCATCAACCTGCTGCTGCGTTTTTACGATATCGATGCCGGCCGCATCGCGGTCGATGGCAAGGCTTCGCGCGACTACACGCGCGCGAGCCTGCGCCGTGCCTTTGGCATGGTGTTGCAGGATACGTGGCTGTTCGAGGGCACGGTGGCGGAAAACATCGCTTACGGTTGCCCAGATGCCACGCGCGAGCAGGTCATCGAAGCCGCCAAGCGCGCGCACGCGCACAAGTTTATCGTGCAGCTGCCAGGCGGCTACGATACGGTCATCGGCGAGGACGGCGGCACGTTTAGTCAGGGCCAAAAGCAGCTGCTGTGCATCGCGCGCGTTATGCTCACCGACCCGGCGATTCTGCTGCTGGACGAGGCGACCTCGAGCATCGATACCCGCACCGAGCTGCAGGTTCAGGAGGCATTCGACGAGCTTATGGCCGGTCGCACGAGCTTTGTCGTGGCGCACCGCCTGTCGACGATTCGCAACGCCGACTGCATTCTGGTCATGCGCGACGGCCAGATTATCGAGCGCGGCACGCACGACGAGCTGCTAGCGGCAGGCGGCTTCTACGCCGAACTCTACCGCAGCCAATTCGCCCAGTGAGCAAGCCCGTGGGGCAAATTAATCAATCGACAGACGGTGGTTTACATCTGTCACGTTAGTACTAAGATATTCATCTAATAAATTGCATTAGTGGCTTTAGTTTTGGGGGAAACGAGGCAACGTGACTATGACGTGCTCAATGGTGGTTAACAGCAAGAGCGGTAATACCAGGATGGTATCGGGCGCGATCAAGCACGCTCTGCAGGCTGCGGGTGTTGAGTTTGTCCATGCCGCGGCGTTGAGCGACGATGCGGATGCAGATCAGGTTGCGCTCGAGGCGCAGGGCGCCTGCGCGGCCGACACGGTGCTCGTCGGTTTTTGGTGCGACAAGGGCGCGTGCACGCCTTCGGTCGCGGCGTTGCTTTCCGCCTTGCACGGCAAGCGCGTGTTCCTGTTTGGCACCTGCGGCTTTGGGGCCGACCAGAGCTATTACCAGCAGATTATCGACCGCGTAACTTCCAATCTGGCCGTGGATGCCGAGCTTGCTGGCTGGGCGATGTGTCAGGGTAAGATGGGCCCTGCGGTCAAACAGCGCTACGAGGCCATGCTCGAGCAAGATCCCGACAACGCCCGATTTAAGATGCTGCTCGACAACTGGGTTGCCGCGAAGGACCATCCCACCAAGGAGGATCTGGACAACATGGCTGCAGCCGCCAAGAAGGCCGTGCTGGGAGAGTAGCTTCGCCGTTCGCGGTCCTTCGTGCAAAACAATACAAATGTGAAAGCCTCGAAATTCTCGGGGCTTTTTCATGACACGAGGGCGCCCCTTTATTGATGGAAGGCCTAGTAAGCTGATTGTTCTATGCCCGGATGTGTGCGGAGTGGGATGGGATTTCCGGATGGGTGGGGTTGCGGAAGCTGCGTCCCGGAATTTGCCTTTGGAATGGGATGCAGTTTCCGGTTGAGAGGCTCTGTGGAAATTGCATCCCAGTATTCGGTCGAGAAACGGGATGCGGTTCCCCAACGGGGCCGCAAGCGGAAACCGCATTCCACTCCTGACGCGAATTCTGGGGCACGGCTTGCTGAGGGTTATGGGCTGCGAGCTATATGTGGCAGCATAAAACTCCAATAAGAGGGGTTAAAAATAAATGGTACATTCAGCAGTTAATTTTAATGTGGTGGGGGGGGGTATGATTCTTTTGGTTGCGCATAATATCGAACCCCCTATTAATGAATCGTGTAGGGGTTAGTCACAGATATTGGATAAAACAGACTAATTTGGGGATAAATGACCACTTACGGGTGGCGCGCGCAGACGTGGTGTAAGAGCGTCCCGAGGTCCGTCGCTGCAAGTCCCGATGTTACTCCTTCTTGAGACCGCGCCTCTCGACTATCTCGTCCACTATCTCCCTGGCGCGCCGCCCGAG
>ENA-OPZZ01000199-OPZZ01000199.1-human-gut-metagenome-genome-assembly--contig:-NODE-199-length-47888-cov-7.175038_pt1 | contig 47888 bp, 39 predicted proteins | sample MGYA00242487_ERZ504511 | MGnify/ENA primary metagenome ERZ504511 (study PRJEB26092, sample SAMD00036241) | human gut metagenome | host: Homo sapiens | study: EMG produced TPA metagenomics assembly of... | reverse complement strand
AAGAGCAACTTTGATCGTAAATGCCCCAAGAGCGCCGCTGGTATAATTATATTGTCCGGACAGATATACCAGATATGCCAGAGCAACAGCACCAACCATATTACCGATATAAACGATAACCAGTGTCCGTATGAGTGCAGCTACACTAATTTTTTTCTTAATACAGGCCATTGTCATCATACAGTCACCGGTGAACAATTCGCCTCCGATAAAGACGATCATCATCAGACCGACCGGGAAGACGCAGCCGGCAACCAGACGTGCAAGACCGACATTTGCAATATCATGCATGGCAACATTACTGGACTGTGCGCCAAGCGCGATGCAGACACCAGCCATGATTCCCATGAAAAAAACTTTCTTTTAGAAGTTGTAGCTTTTTTTACAGCGCCATTCATGTTGGCCTGCACAACTTCCTGTGGAGTGTTAAACATTGAATCCATAATAACCCTTTCCTTTAGTACTTTTTCTTTGTGTGATTATTTTGATAAAAATATCACATAAAATATAGCATGGATAACAAATCTTGGGCAACCCGTAATCGCAATGTTTATGCTCTTTTTTTCGTACAGTACCAAGAAATATGCTATAATCGATGGGAAACAGATCATAATGAAAAAAATTATGCAATAATGTAAAAACTCAATTATCAAATTAAGAAAAGGGGAATTATAATGGCTCAGAATAGTTGCGAAAGCTGCACTTATTATACATACGACGAAGATTACGAAAGTTATATGTGCGATATCAATATGGATGAAGATGAATATATGCGTCTTATTTCAGACCAGCATTATCAGTGCCCTTATTATCGGAATGGGGATGAGTATATGGTGGTGAGGAAGCAGATGTAGTTTCTACTTAATTCACTAAGCTAGCTACCCGGACCGGAATAAAAGTTGGAAAAGCATTCCTGTCCAACTTTTATTCTGGTCCGGGTAGCTAACGCTGTAGTGAATTAATAGAATCCCCGTAACTATTGTGAGACCGGAAGTGTATCTATTAACCTGAGAATAACAATTTATGCAGACTCTATCTCATAAGTGAATCCCGCATCTGTTATCGTCTGAATAGTATCTTTAATACCCTGACCACCTGCGGTAAGATATCCGGAGGCAAAGATGGAATCTACAACACTTAACAATTCCTTTTCATGTCCTTTGAAATACACTTCACGTCCTGCCGCACAGCGGATGTCTGACTGCGGAACCAGAAGTCTTGCGAGACAGAGCACCTTTATGCCATATTCATAAGTCAGTCCCGAGATATCCTGATCGCCAAGAGGAGTACCCGGAATCGGCAGCAGGAAGTTGATCGGGAGAGCTTCCGGATTAATTTCTTTCAGTTCCAAAAGCATATCTACAACGTCTTCTTTGCTTTCGCCCATACCGATGATTCCACCGCTGCAGATCTCGAAACCGAGTCTCTGAAGCATATGTATATTTTCCACACGCTGGTCAAAAGTGTGTGTGGTGCAGATGTGACTGTAATAATTACGGCTGCTGTTCAGATTATGATTGATACGGTCAAGTCCGGCGTCTTTTAACATTTTTGCCTGTTTTTCGGTTAAGAATCCGATGGAGCAGCAGAGATGGGTTCCGGTTTCTTTCATCTTGCGGATACGTCCGGCAAGCTGTTCGATCTCTGCATCTGTGAATCCCATGCCGCTTAATCCGATACAGTGGCGGGAAAGATGATGTTCATTTACAAAATCATTATCATTGTATAATTTTTCGTCTTCTACCCATTTATAAGTGTCGATGTCTGCATTAGAGCGACAGGATTGCGCACAGTAAGCGCAGTCCTGAGAGCAGTTACCACTGCGGACATTGGTCAGAATATGAATGCTGACGTGGTTTCCTTTATATTTTTTACGGAGGATTCCGGCACGTTCGATGAGAGCATCTAACTGGTCGTCCGGAGTGTTTAAAATCTCGATGGCCTCTTCGCGTGTCAATATAGGATCTTCGTGTGTATGAACTTCTGAAATCATGGTGTTACCTTCCTTTGTGTGTAATATAAATCACTTGTTAACTGATATAAACAAAAGGTTAACATGACGGGAAATAAAAGTCAACTGTATTTGGTGGAAAGGTTAACATCTGCGATGCTATATACAGATAAAAATCAGACTGTGATTAGCGGATATATTTCTAAATAAAAAGCAAAGATTAAAAAAGTATAAAAATACGGATTTTATAAAATATTTCTGTATAATAATAACAGATGTCTGTAAAAAAATAACAGATGGAAGAAGGAGAAAAAGAATACATGCTTCAGATACAGCATATTTGTAAAGAATATAGGACCGGTAATCTGGTACAGAAGGCGCTGGATGACGTGAGCCTGAACTTAAGAGATAATGAATTCGTGGCAATTCTAGGTCCCAGTGGATCGGGAAAGACTACGCTTCTGAATATTATCGGAGGACTGGACCGTTATGACAGCGGCGACCTGATCATCAACGGAATATCTACGAAGAAATATAAGGACAGAGACTGGGATTCATACCGGAATCATACGATCGGATTCGTATTTCAGAGTTATAATCTGATCTCGCATCAGACGGTGTTGTCTAACGTAGAACTTGCACTTACAATTTCTGGAATCGGAAAAGAAGAGAGAAGAAAACGTGCCATTGATGCGCTGAAAAAAGTAGGACTTGGAGAACAACTTCACAAAAGACCAAGCCAGATGTCCGGCGGCCAGATGCAGAGAGTGGCGATAGCAAGGGCACTGGTGAATGATCCGGATATCCTGCTGGCGGATGAACCGACGGGAGCACTGGACAGTGATACCAGTATCCAGGTCATGGATCTTCTGAAAGAAGTAGCCAAAGACCGGCTGGTTGTTATGGTTACACACAATCCGGAACTGGCAGAAGAATATGCGACCAGGATCGTGAATTTGCGGGATGGGAAGATACGTTCAGATACGGACGAATACATTGTGGATGAGCAGACATTAAAAGAACCGGAACATAAGAATATGGGAAAATCTTCCATGTCTTTTTTGACGGCTCTGGCTCTTAGCTTTAATAATCTAAAGACGAAGAAAGCAAGGACATTACTGACATCCTTTGCGGGTTCTATCGGTATCATAGGAATTGCGCTGATTCTGGCACTCTCTAATGGAGTGAACGGCTATATCCAGTCAATCGAGGAAGAGACGTTGTCGGAATATCCACTACAGATCCAAAGTACGGGATTTGACATTACCTCCATGATGGTTGGAAATACCGGAACGGATGATAAGAGCAAAGACTCGTCCGGTAAGAAGAACAAAGATGGTCAGGTAAAAGTCATGGAGATGGTTACAAATATGTTCTCCAAGATGAATACCAATGACCTTAAATCATTGAAAAAACATCTGGAAAAGGATAATGATGCGTTAAAATCCTATACAAATGCCGTGGAGTATGATTATGATGTGGATCCGCAGATATACAGAGAGGATTCGGATGGTGTCAGACAGGTACACCCGGACAAATCATTTTCATCCATTGGAATCGGAGCAGATTCCGGTGCCAACAGTATGATGTCATCCATGATGAGTACAAATGTGTTCTACCGCATGCCAAAGAACACAAGTCTGTACGAGAAACAGTATGATGTCAAGGCGGGAAGATGGCCGAAAAAATATAATGAATGCGTACTGGTATTAAGTCAGGACGGCGGGATGAGTGATTTTCTTCTATATACACTTGGCCTCAGAGATCAGATGGAACTGGATGATATGATCAAAGCTTTTGCAAGTGAAGAAGAGATCAAGACACCGTCTTCACTGGGAACATACACCTATAAAGATATTCTGAACAAGAAGTTTAAGCTTGTGAATCAGGCAGACTATTATGAATATGACAGCCAGTATAAAGTCTGGAAAGATAAAAGTGATAATGCAGAATATATGAAAAAACTGGTGGCAGACGGAGAGGATATTAAGATTGTCGGAATCGTGCAGCCGGCAGAAGGTTCGAAGGCAACTGCACTGAATATGGGAATCGGTTATCCATATTCGCTTATGACGCATGTCGCAGAAGAAGCAAAAAACAGTGAGATCGTAAAACAACAAAAAGCCAGTCCGGATATCAATGTATTTACCGGAGAGAAATTCGGTGAAGATTCCGGAGATAATGGTCTGGATATGAACTCGTTATTCAACGTAGATGAAGACGCACTTCAGAAAGCATTCGGCATGGGAGATACAGACCTTGCAGGAAGTCTCGGAAATTCACTGGACTTTTCGAAAGCAGTGAATCTGCAGGATGCATTTAAGCTGGATGGCAATACGTTGAATTTATCCGGACTTGTGAATCTGGATCAGGTGGATCTGAATCTGTCGGGGCTTCCGCCGACAGGTCTGGGAGATATGCTGTCGGGGCTGGATGTCAAGGTGAAACCGGGCGGAATGCAGAAGATGGCTGTTTCATTGATGGAAGGGTATCAGGCATATGCGAAGACGCATCCGGAAGCAGATTATTCGCATCTGGGAGATAACTTCTTTGAATATCTGAAAACAGATGGTGCAAAGCAGATCATGAAAAAGTATTTTTCAAAGATTCTAAAGGAGAGTGGAAAAGTAACCATTACAGAAGAAAAGGTACAGAAGCTTCTGACAGATATCATGCAGGGGTTTGAAAAATACGTAAAGGATCAGGGAATCGGAGATATCAGTGCGGACCAGTACGGAACATATTTCCGCCAGTATTTACAGACGGCAGAAGCAAAGCAGATCATAACAGACTGGGTGAATGACCTGTATAAAGATGTGGATATTGAGATATCGGAAGCGGATCTGCAGGCAATGGCGCAGGAACTTGCGGCTGGATATTTAAGCTATGCACAGGAAAAAGGATATGCAGATGTGACAAAGATGGGTGAGAACTTTGCAGCTTATCTCGGAACGGCAGATGGAAAACAGCGGCTGAGTAACGGTCTTTCAGAGACACTGGACATGAAGAGTCTGGAAAGCCAGCTTTCATCCGGGATGAATGCTTACATGAAGCAGGCAATGAGAGCGTATGCGAAATCTTTTGGAAATGCACTTGAGACACAGATTTCGTCGGCCATGGAGCAGATCGTCGGACAGATGTCTTCCGGTATGGGTAAAGTAATGGAATCTGCCATGACACAGATCGGACAGAATCTCCAGAGTGTCATGACAGATGCGATGAAGATCGATACAGATGCATTTGCAAAGGCATTTCAGTTCAATATGACGGAGGATGATCTGACAGAACTTATGATGTCTATGAGCGGAACGGCGAGTGCAACGTATGACAGCAATCTGCAGAAATTAGGATATGCTGACTTCGCAAAACCAAGCGAGATCGACATTTATCCTAAAGATTTTGAAAGTAAGGAACAGGTAGTGGATTATCTGGATCGTTATAACAAGAAGATGGAGAAAGCCGGCAAGGATGAACAGGTGATTTCCTACACGGATGTAGTGGGAACTCTGATGTCATCGGTGACAGATATCGTCAATACGATCAGTTATGTGCTGATTGCCTTTGTGGCGATTTCACTGGTCGTATCTTCAATTATGATCGGAGTCATTACGTATATCAGTGTGCTGGAGCGGAAGAAAGAGATCGGAATCTTAAGGGCAATCGGCGCATCGAAGAGGAATGTATCTCAGGTGTTTAATGCGGAGACCTTCATTATTGGACTGTGTGCGGGACTGATCGGAATCGGACTGACGCTGTTGCTTCTGCTCCCTGGCAATATGATCATTCATGCGGTGGCAGATAATTCCAATGTAAATGCAGTGCTTCCGGTTATTCCGGCACTGGTGCTGATCGCACTGAGTGTGGTACTGACATTGCTTGGTGGACTGATCCCGTCAAAGAAAGCATCGAAGAGCGATCCGGTTACGGCACTTCGGACGGAATAAATATTATCAATGAGCTGCATAAAGCGGTAAAACGTCTGTTGAAAAAATCATAGAGAAAGATTAAAATATGCTATGGAGAAATCTATAGCATATTTTTTATACCAAAAAGAAGGAGACCTTATGTATAATTTTAATTATTACACACCAACCAAAGTTGTATTTGGAAAAAATACAGAAGACAAATGTGGAGAACTGGTAAAAGAACAGGGATGTAAGAAAGTAATGATCCATTACGGAAGCGGAAGCGTCAAACGTACCGGATTATTGGATAAAGTAAAGGCTTCCCTGGATGAAGCAAAGATTGACTATATAGAACTTGGTGGTGCAGTACCGAACCCAAGACTTTCACTGGTATATGAAGGAATCGAGCTCGCGAAAAAAGAAGGAGTAGATTTCATCCTTGCTGTAGGCGGCGGAAGTGCGATCGATTCTGCAAAAGCAATCGGATATGGAGTTGCCAATGAAGGGGACGTATGGGATTTTTATGACAAAAAGCGCCAGGCAACAGGATGTCTTCCGATTGGTGTTGTACTGACTATTGCAGCGACAGGAAGTGAGATGAGTAGTTCTTCTGTTATTACAAAAGAAGACGGCTGGATCAAGAGAGGATACCGCAATGACTATGGAAGACCGCGCTTTGCAATCATGAATCCGGAACTGACCATGACACTGCCGGATTATCAGACAGCATGCGGATGCACGGACATTCTGATGCATACGATGGAACGCTATTTTACAAATGGTGGAAATATGGAGATCACAGACAGTATTGCAGAGGGTCTGATGCGTACGGTAATTGAGAATGCAAGAATTCTGATCAATGATCCGAAGAACTATGATGCACGTGCGGAAGTAATGTGGGCAGGAAGTCTGTCTCATAACGGGCTGACAGGCTGTGGCGCGGTTGTCGGAGGAGATTTCGCTTCCCATGCACTGGAACATGAGATCGGAGGACTGTTTGACGTGGCACACGGTGCAGGCCTTGCGGCAATCTGGGGTTCCTGGGCAAGATATGTATATAAAGACTGCCTTCCTAGGTTCGAAAAATTTGCAATGAACGTCATGCAGGTAGACCCGGAAGGAACCGCAGACGATGTGGCATTACGTGGAATCGAAGCCATAGAAGACTTCTTCCGTGAACTCAAGATGCCAACTTCTATCCATGAACTTGGCATTGATCCTACAGATGAAGAACTGAAACTGATGGCACATAAATGCAGCATCGGGTGCAAGGGAAGCAAAGGATCTGCGAAGGTACTTCATGAGGAAGATATGTACAAGATATATAAAGCAGCACTGTAAGAAGGCTTCCGCGATTTCATCTTCATAGCATGTGAAAACGTAACTGAATAAAAGTATAGCAGTGGTTGCTGTGCATATGGCACACAACCACTGCTATACTTTTATTCAGGCCATCATGAAGCAGAAAATCAAACCTTCCGAACAACTACTTCCTCCGTCCTGTGAATTCCTTCTTTTAATGTTGCTTCAACATCCTTTACAACCTGCTCCTCACCAACCGGAATCACCAGCCCTACAGCGGTAACAAGTGGAACAAACGCAACCCATATTCCGTGAGCTCCGAGGTATTCTACCGCAAAATATCCAACCAGAACCCCCAGATGGAAGAGAATCAGCGTGTTCGTAAAAAGCAATGCCCGTTTCTTCTGAGCCAGATCATGTGTCATATGATATCTGGTCCATGCAAGAAGTGTCTGCTTGTAATTATTCGTTGAAAAGATCGTGGAACTGTTATAACATTCCGGAGTGGTAAAAGCCTGCCACTGGTATGCATTCAGGATGAATACAGGGAACAGTGCGATCAGGGGATTGACCGATGTCGGAATGATCCCTGCGATCCATATGCAGACGGCCTCTACCGCCAGTGCGATATAAGATTTTACAGAGGCAAAATGTTCGCCGATTAAAAATGCGGCAATGATCGCAAGGCCATATAAAATAAAAATAGCCAGACGAAGGAAGGCATCCGTCAGGTTCATTTCCGTAAAGTTTAGGACCATTTCAATTAGATTCATGGTCTGTGCGGCACCAAAATTGCCGCCACGGACTAAGATGGCATAAGCACCGGTCAGTCCGCCGATAAATGCAAGATTGACATGCAGTAATGCACGTTTATGATTATATATCCAATTCATTTTTCTATCACCCGGTGCCTATTATAGGACGGAGAGATGGAAAAATCAAACAAAAGTGTGGAAAAAAGAGATTGGATGGAAAATAATACAAATATGGATTGACATTTTACAAAAAATTGAGTATCATAGACTTTAATGAATAAAAGCGTTAAAGCGCGAAAGCTGTTACGCAAAAAATTCATAAAAAAGAATTATGAATGAACACGAAAGGGGAATTTTCCAATGCCGATTACAGATATATTGGAGAAAAACTGCCGCCTGTACGGAGACGACGTTGCGCTGGTAGAGATTAATCCGGAGATGCCGGAGACAAAAAGAACTACATGGAAGGAGTTTGATCTGATCGAACCTTCACGCGCGGCTTATTATAGAAGAGAGATCACATGGAATGTATTTAACGAAAAGGCAAACAGATTTGCCAATCTTCTGATTGAAAGAGGAATTAAAAAAGGAGAAAAAGTGGGGATTCTCCTGATGAACTGTCTGGAATGGTTGCCAATTTATTTCGGAATTCTGAAGACCGGAGCATTGGCTGTACCACTGAACTTCCGTTATTCTGCGGATGAGATTAAATATTGCGTGGAACTTGCGGAGATTGATATTCTGGTGTTCGGACCGGAGTTCATCGGACGAGTAGAAGAGATTGCAGATGAGATCAGCAAAGGACGTCTGTTATATTTTGTAGGAGACGGATGTCCGGGATTTGCCGAGGATTATAATGCACATACGGCGAACTGTTCCAGTCAGTCTCCGAAGATTGATGTCAATGATGACGATGAGGCAGCAATTTATTTCTCATCAGGAACAACAGGATTCCCGAAGGCAATCTTACATAACCATGAATCCCTGATGCATGCAGCAAAAGCAGAGCAGAATCATCACGGACAGACGAAGGATGATGTATTCTTATGTATTCCACCGTTATATCATACCGGGGCCAAGATGCACTGGTTCGGAAGTCTTCTGACGGGAGGAAAAGCAGTATTGTTAAAAGGAACAAGTCCGAAGACAATCTTACAGGCAGTATCGGAAGAACACTGTACTATTGTATGGCTGTTGGTTCCGTGGGCGCAGGATCTTCTGCTTGCACTGGACAATAAGGAACTGGATATTGCAGATTATGATCTGGACCAGTGGAGACTGATGCATATCGGTGCACAGCCGGTACCACCAAGCCTGATCAAACACTGGAAAGAATACTTCCCGCATCACCAATACGACACGAACTATGGTCTGAGCGAATCCATCGGGCCTGGATGTGTACATCTTGGCGTGGATAATATCGATAAAGTCGGTGCGATCGGTAAAGCCGGATATGGATGGGAAGCTAAGATTATCGATGAACAGGGCGAGACGGTAAAACAGGGCGAGACCGGAGAACTTGCGGTCAAAGGACCAGGCGTCATGACCTGTTACTACAGAGATCCGAAGGCAACAGCAGAAGTTCTGCATGACGGATGGCTGTATACCGGAGACATGGCGATGGAAGACGAAGACGGATTTATCTTCCTTGTTGACCGTAAGAAAGATGTCATCATCAGTGGTGGTGAGAATATCTATCCGGTACAGATTGAAGACTTCTTACGTACCAATGAAGCTATTTTGGATGTGGCGGTTATTGGACTTGCAGATCACAGACTGGGAGAAATTTCAGCAGCAATCATTGAACTGAAACCGGGAGTTGAATGTACAGAAGAAGATATTCAGGAATTCTGTAAGAAACTTCCGAGATATAAGAGACCTCGTAAGATCATCTTTGCAGATGTTCCGCGTAATCCTACCGGAAAGATTGAAAAACCAAAGCTTCGCGAAAAATACGGAGCAACACATCTGGTTGCGGCACAGAACCAGGGATAATAAAATATGTAAAAATGTCATCTCTTTTGCAGGAAAAATCTGCAGAGAGATGGCATTTTTTTACGGACGTGTTTATAATAGTGGAGAAATAAATAATAAGAGCAGACTGGAGCTGAATATAGAATGAACACCAATGAGAAAAAAGAGATTACAATCCGGATTGCAAAAGAAGAGGATGCGGAAGAACTGCTTGCAATCTATGCGCCTTATATAGAACATACAGTGATTACATATGAATATGATGTGCCGACGGTGGAAGAATTCCGAGGACGGATCCGGCATGTATTGGAGAGATATCCATATCTTGTGGCAGAGGTGAATGGAGAAATATGTGGATATGCATATGCAAGTGCTTTTCACGAGAGACCGGCAGGAGGATGGAATGTAGAGACGTCTATCTACGTGGATCAGAATAAAAAAGGAATGGGTATCGGGACAAAATTATACGACATGCTGGAGAAGATATTAAAGCGGCAGAATGTGTTAAATATGAATGCGTGTATTGCATGTACCGAGCATGAAGATGAATACCTGACGAATGCAAGTATCCATTACCATGAACATTTGGGATATCGTATGGTCGGCTGGTTCACAAATTGTGGATATAAATTCCACAGATGGTACAATCTGGCATGGATGGAAAAAGAGATTGGAGAACATGTGGCAGATCAGCCGCCGGTGATCGCGTTCATGGATATAGTAGAAGATATTTCTTTACAGAACGGAGAACTCCGTTTATAATATGCATGTTAAAATAATTGAAAATACAAGGTTCTCCGAAGCCTTCATGCCTAAGATCCATAAAAATTGTGATGATGGGATGTCGGCCAGGAATGACAGGTCTGTCAGTTCCTCAGGGTAGATAGGGAAACGTATCTGCCTCCCGCGTATTTGGAAAGGAGAGCAGCACCTTTGTTTACCAAAGCACATAGGAGAAGCTGTCAAAGCATTCGTAAAAAATGTCACAGGCAGATTCTCTTATATTTCGCCTGCTCTTTTTTCGGAAAGAGCAGGTTTTTAATATATGAAAACAGAATCAGATAAGAAAAAATCCGAAATCAGTGCCATAATCCTCTGTGGCGGGAAAAGTACCCGGATGGGGAAGGATAAAGCAGGACTTCTGATTGGAAAGAAGACATTTTTACAACAGATCGAAGAACATGTAAGTGGTGCGGATGAGGTGCTGCTTTCGGTAAAAGACCGGCGGGATTATCCGGAGATAGAGGCAAGACATATCGAAGATCTGGAACAGGACAAAGGACCGTTGATGGGTCTGTGCTCGGCGCTGAAAGAATGCAGCCATGAACGGGTCTGGGTGATATCCTGTGATATGCCGCTGGTTGACTGGGATGTGGCGCAGGAACTGGAAGACTATCTGATAGATGGGATTGATGCAGTGATCCCGGTAGACAAGACCGGGAAAAAATATGTGCTCTGTGCATGGTACAGGAAATCTGTATGGAAGATATTGGAAGAACAGTTAAAGACCGGGGATTATAAAGTGCAGCATGTACTGGAAAATCTGAGGGTATGTTATGTGGCAGTTCAGGGAATTACAGACGGACCGGGAAAATTTTATAATATAAATACACCAGAAGAATATCGGAAAATAATACCAGAGAAAATAAAAGAAAAAGCACAGCAGACCCCGGTTGTATCGTTTGTGGCCTATTCCGGCACCGGTAAGACGACATTTCTGGAAAAACTGATTCCGAAGCTGAAAGCATATGGGCTTAAGATTGCGATCGTAAAGCATGACGGACACCGGTTTGATATCGATCACGAAGGCAAAGACAGTGACCGCTTTACCAAAGCCGGAGCAGACGTGACCGGTCTGATCTCCTCGGAGAAAGCGGTGCTGATGGACAACAGAACAGTTGATCCGGAAGAATTCCTGAAAAAGATAGATGGTGTGGATCTGATTCTGACAGAGGGATTCAAGCACGGACCGTGGCCGAAGATTATGCTGCACCGGAAAGAAAACGGGAAACCGATGCCGTTACGACCGGAAGAATGTCTGGCAGTGATCAGTGATGTGGATGTGGAGGACTGTGAAAATGTGTTCCCGTTGGACGATGTTGGGAAAACGGCGTTTTTTTTACTTCAGTATATACAGCAGAATATGCAACATATAGAAAATCTATAGTAGAGTATGAAACGGAATGTGCCTGGATGACAGGTACAAGATGATAGATACATTGATAAGAATTGAAACGAGAAACGATAAAGAAACGAGGCGGAAAAAGTATGAAACTGATCAGAACAGAAGATGCAGTGGGACATGTGTTATGTCATGATATGACGCAGATCATTCCGGGAGTGATCAAAGATGCGAGATTCCGGAAGGGACATATTGTCACAGAAGAAGATATTCCGGTGCTTCTTTCCATAGGGAAAGAACATCTGTATGTCTGGGAGAAGACAGAAGGCATGCTTCATGAGGATGAAGGTGCGGAACGTCTGCGCAGGATCACGCAGAATGAAAATATGCATCCGTCAGTTGTAAAAGAAGGCAAAATTGAACTGTTTGCGGATGTCGACGGATTATTCCAGGTGGATGTCGAACGATTATATGATGTGAATAGTGTGGATGAGATCATGATCGCAACCAGACACACGAACACAGCGGTAAAAAAAGGCGACAAGCTCGCAGGAATGCGGGTGATTCCGCTGATCATAGATGAAAAGAGACTGGAAGAAGCAGAAAAAAAGGCGGGTCCGGAACCGTTATTGAAGGTAACGCCGTGGAAATTAAAGACGGCAGGTGTGATCACAACCGGAAGTGAAGTCTATAAAGGACTGATCAAAGACCAGTTTACTCCTATAGTGGAAAAGAAGCTGGAGACATTTGGAATCCAGATGACAAAGCATGTATTATGCAGTGATGATACGAAAATGATCACGGACGCAATTGCAGAAATGAAGGAAGCGGGAGTGGATCTTATTATCTGTACGGGCGGGATGAGTGTAGATCCGGATGATAAGACACCGGGTGCAATCAAGGCTTCCGGAGCGGAAATCGTCACATATGGGGCACCGACACTGCCGGGTGCGATGTTGTGTCTGGCTTACTTTGAAGACGATACACCAATCGTGGGACTGCCGGGCTGTGTGATGTATGCAAAAGCAACCGTATTCGATCTGATCCTGCCGAGAATGGCAGCAGGGATTAAGATTGAGCGGAGAGATATTATCCGGATGGGACACGGAGGACTCTGTCTTGGTTGTAAAGAGTGCCATTATCCGGTCTGTCCATTCGGAAAGGAGGCGTAAAGGTGGAACCATCCCGAGTGACACTTGAAGAGGCACAGGAATTATTTCAAATCTGTATGCGGGGAATAAAAAAAGGAAGAAAAACCGGCAGCAGACTGTCTGGGACAGATTCTGGCAGAGCCGGTATATGCGGCAGTAACCCAGCCGCCGTTTCCAAGGTCAGCGATGGATGGATTTGCACTGAGAAGCCGGGACGTCTGCGGGGCAGATCTTGAGCATCCGGTTACCTTGGAAGTTGCCGGGTGTGTGTATGCGGGACAAAAGACAGAGCTTATACTGGAACCACATCAGGCAGTCCGGATCATGACCGGAGCAATGATACCGGAGGAGCGACTGTGTAGTAAAACAGGAAGATACGGATTATGTAAGAATAGCAGATCCGGATCCGGACAGGAAAACAATCAAAATTTATAATAATGTGGGACTGGGAGAAAATTACTGCCCGAAAGGAGAAGATTTTTCTGCCGGGGAATTGCTGGCAGAAGCCGGACTTTTGGTGAATTCTTATCTGCTGGCTGCAGTTACGTCTGCGGGAGTACGGGACATTACTGTATATAGAAGACTTAGGGCTGCAGTGATTACAACCGGTGATGAGCTGCAGAATGCAGATACATCATTAGAACCCGGGAAAATCTATGATGCAAATGGAATCTGGCTGTGTGCGAGATTAAGAGAGATGGGCTGTGAGATACTACAGTATGAAACCGCGGGAGATGACAGGGACAAGATCACAGACAAGATCAGTGAGGTATTAAAAGAAGCAGATCTGATCCTGACAACCGGAGGGGTATCAGTAGGAGACAAGGATCTAGTTCCGGATGTCATAGAAAGCCTGAACGGCAGGGTACTATTTCACGGGATACGGGTAAAACCCGGAATGCCGACAATGCTTTCGGTAGTAGAGGACATCCCTGTTCTGTCGCTTTCCGGTAATCCATTTGCAGTGGCGGCATTATTTGAATTATTAGCCGGTGGATATCTGGCGGACAGGGCAGAAGCGGTATATACACAGAAGAAAGAGACAAAAGTGCTGAGACAGACATTTGTAAAGACCGGGAAGCCAAAACGGATCGTAAAAGGAAAATGTGATGAGGAAGGCGTGTTCCTTCCGCAGATTCAGAGAAACGGACAGCTTAAGAATGGGATTGGCAGTAATTGTTTGGTGGTATTCCCGGAGGGAGAACGGACCTATCCGGAAGGAGAAAAAGTCCAGGTGATCCGGATATGATAAGGAAGGAGTAATCATGGGAGAATTTACGCATTTCAATGAACAGGGGCATGCAGTGATGGTCGATGTCAGTGAAAAAGCAGACACGATGCGTGAGGCAACGGCAATGGGAAGAATCCACATGTCGAAGGAATGTTTTGAAAAAGTAAAGACGGGTGGAATGAAAAAGGGAGATGTCCTGGGAACTGCAAGGATTGCAGGAATCATGGGGGCGAAGAGAACATCAGAGCTGATCCCGTTGTGCCATATCCTGAACCTGAGCAAGGTTACAGTGGAATTTGAATATATAGAGGAAACCTGTGAGATTGAAGCACGGTGTACGACGAAGACGGTCGGGAAGACCGGTGTAGAGATGGAAGCACTTACCGGAGTTCAGGTGGCACTGCTTACGATTTATGATATGTGTAAGGCGGTCGACAAAGGCATGTGCATGACCGGTATCCGTTTATTGAAGAAAACAGGTGGAAAAAGCGGCATATGGGAAGCTGACCGGGAGACGGAGCTATGATTGATGCGGCAGGAAGAGTGATTGATTATATGCGGATCTCCATTACGGACCGCTGTAATTTAAGATGCAGATATTGTATGCCGGACGGAATCACGCAGGTGTCCATGGCGGAGATCCTGACGTATGAAGAGATCTGGAAAGTGTGCATACTTGCAGCAGAGCTTGGCATTCAGAAGATCAAGATCACAGGCGGGGAACCGCTGGTGCGGAAAGGATGCGCCGATCTGATTGGAATGATAAAAAATATTTCGGGAATCACACAGGTCACGATGACGACGAATGGCGTTCTGTTACAAGACAATCTGGAAGCGTTAAAGAAGGCCGGACTGGACGGGATCAATATCAGTCTGGATACGCTTGATCGTGAAAAATATCAAGAGATTACCGGAACCGACGCCTGTGAAACGGTACGGCAGGCAGTAGCGGCCGCCGCAGAAAGTGGGATACGGACAAAGGTGAATACGGTGCTGCAGTCTGACGGTGACAAAACGGAATGGAAGGCATTGATCACACTGGCTGAAAGCCTGCCGGTTGATGTAAGATTTATAGAACTCATGCCAATCGGTTATGGAAAGGAGAATACAGGTGTGTCGAATCTGGAACTTCTGGATGAGATACGGAAGGTATATCCAGATATCCGAAGGGACAGTAAGATACACGGCAATGGACCTGCGGTATATTATCAGATTCCAGGATTCACCGGCGGTATCGGATTTATCAGTGCGATGCACGGTAAGTTCTGTAAGAACTGCAACCGCATCCGGCTGACTTCGACCGGAGACCTGAAGCCGTGTCTGTGTTATGGGGATACCTATCCATTGAAAGATTTACTGCGGAATGGAACAGAGGAAGAGATAAGAAAACAGATAAAACGAGCCATTGAACAGAAACCGGCAGCGCACTGCTTTGAAGAGCCGGGAGCGATTACGGAAGCACATCAGATGGCACAGATTGGAGGATAAAAGACAGGATGAATCAGAAGAAAGGCGTGATCAGAGGAATCTGTATCAGTCCAAGAAGAGGAACTGCCAAGTATCCGGTAGAAACGGCAAAGATCGTGCCGGACTGGGGCATTGAAGAAGATGCACATGGCGGAAAATGGCACAGACAGATCAGTCTTCTTGCACTGGAGAAGATTGAAGCATTCCGGGAAAAGGGAGCGGATGTAGATTTTGGGGCATTTGGAGAAAATCTGATCGTAGAGGGATTTGATTTAAGAAATGTTCCGGTTGATTCCGAAATACGGATCGGAGATGCAGTCAGGCTGAAAGTCACACAGATTGGAAAGGAATGCCACAGCCACTGTGCGATCTATCAGCGGATGGGAGACTGTATTATGCCAAGAGAAGGCATTTTCGCAGAAGTACTGACAGGTGGAATGATCCGTGTGGGTGACTGTGTGGAAGTCGTAATGCCGCAGGAAGACCGCCCATACAGTGTAGCCGTGATCACGCTGAGTGACAAAGCATTTGCCGGAGAACGAGATGACCTAAGCGGTCCGGCAATAGAAAAGATATTAAAAGACAGTGAAGAAAAAGATCATATCAGATTTAACATAAAAGAGACCATTCTTCTGCCGGATGGTGAAGAAGGATTAAAGAAACAGCTGATCCGTCTGGCGGATCAGAGACAGGTTGACCTGATCCTGACAACAGGCGGGACAGGATTTGCCCCAAGAGACATGACGCCGGAGGCCACGATCGCTGTCTGCGACCGGATGGCAAACGGAATTGCAGATGCGATCCGTAGTTATTCGATGACGATCACAGACCGTGCAATGTTCAGCCGGGCAGTGTCGGGAATGCGGAAGAAGACACTCATTATCAATCTTCCGGGGAGCCCGAAAGCAGTGACGGAAGCACTGGAGTATATTCTTCCGAAACTTCCTCATGGACTGGATGTCCTGAGAGGAAATGTACAGGAATGTGGCAGGAAATAATCCTATTACAGATACAGTAACTGGTAAATTTATCAGATAAGAGAAAAGGAGAAACGTATTATGAAGAACCAGATGGCAAAAAGGATCGCATCTGTCCTCCTGGCAGGAGTGATGCTAGTTTCACTGGTAGCATGCGGAGAAAATAAAAAGACAGAAGAAAAGAAGACAGATGACAGCAAAAAGAGCAGCAAGAAAGAGACAGAGATCCAGGTATTCATCGCAGCAAGCCTGAACACGGTTATGACAGAGCTTGCAAAAGAGTACAACGAAGATCATCCGGAAGTGAAGATCACATTTAATGCAGACAGCTCCGGAACATTGCTGACACAGATCGAAGAGGGATATGAGTGTGACCTGTTCTTCTCTGCAGCACAGAAGCAGATGGATCAGCTTGAAGCAGACGGATTGGTAGTAGACGGCACAAGAGCAAATGTCCTGAATAACCAGGTGGTAGTTATCTCCTTAAAAGACAGCGGCACAAAGGTAACAGGTCTTGAGAACTTAAAAGATGCCAAGAGTATCGCACTTGCAGGCGGAAGTGTTCCGGTTGGAAAATATACAAGACAGGCACTGGTAAATCTTGGAACATTAAAGGCTGACGGTGAAGTAGATGCCATTACAACAGATCAAGTATCACAGGCACTTGGTGGAGTGGAAATTAGTGAGGAAGATAACGTAAGTAAAGTACTTACAGCAGTAGCAGAAGGATCCTGTGAAGTTGGAACAACATACTATTCAGATACTTATGGATACGAAGACAAACTGAATATCCTCCAGGTTGTAAGCTATGATCTGACAGGCGATGTTATCTACCCAATCTGTCAGGTACAGAATGACGAAGCAGATAAGACACAGACTGCAGCCGCAAAAGACTTCTACAAATTCGTATTATCTGACAAGACTAAGAAAGTCTTCGATGCATACTATTTCGACACAGACGTAGAAAGATAAGAAGCTTCATAGTATGAAAGAAAATATGCAGGCAGTTGTGGCTGCATGTTTTCGGTTTTTCGAAGTATGTAATAGATGAAACAGGAGGAAGTTACATGGATGCAGTGGTAGAAATACTGAAAGGACTGGATTACAGTCCACTATATGTGTCGTTAAAGACGGGAATTGTTGCAACGATATTCTCATTCTTTCTTGGCCTGTTTGCCGCAAGAAGAGTAATCAAGGCAGGACCGAAAGTGAAAGCAATTGCAGATGGGATCCTGACACTGTCGATGGTACTGCCGCCGACGGCAGCAGGATTCTTCCTGCTTCTTCTGTTCAGCAGAAGACGTCCGTTTGGTATCCTGCTGTACGAACAATTTGGCATCAAAGTTGTACAGACCTGGGCTGGCTGTATCATAGCAGCGACTGTGATTGCATTTCCGCTGATGTACAGAAATGCAAGAGCGGCATTCGAACAGATCGATGTGAATCTGATTCATGCGGCAAGAACACTTGGTATGCCGGAATATAAGATCTTCTGGAAGGTTGCAGTCCCATCCGCAGGACCGGGACTGGTAGCGGGTACGATCCTGACATTTGCAAGAGCGCTTGGAGAATATGGTGCAACATCCATGCTTGCGGGCAATATTCCGGGAAAGACGGGAACCATTTCCCAGAGGATCGCAATGGTTATCCAGGACGGCAATTATCTGACGGCGGGCATCTGGGTTGTGATCATTATGCTGGTTGCATTCGTGCTGATCGTCCTTATGAATCTGGTGACCGGTCAGAATACGAAGAATATCCGGAGATGGTAGGAGGAACGACAGATGGCGATGGAAGTAAAGATACATAAAAAACTTGGAGAGTACGAGCTGGATGTACACTGGAAATCCACGAAGAAAAGAATCGGAATCCTCGGTGCTTCCGGAAGCGGAAAGAGTCTGACTCTGAAAAGCATTGCAGGAATTGAGCACCCGGACCAGGGGCATATCCAGATTGGCGATCATGTCCTGTATGATTCTGATTCCAGAATCTGCTTAAAACCACAGAAGAGAAATGTCGGATATATGTTCCAGAACTATGCATTGTTCCCAACGATGACCGTGGAGCAGAATGTCGGAGCCGGACTTGCCGGTAACAAAAAGAAGAAGCAGGAACAGGTACAGAAGATGATCCGTCATTTCCGTCTGGAGGGACTGGAAAAAAGACTTCCGAGAGAGCTTTCCGGCGGGCAGCAGCAGAGAGTTGCGCTGGCGAGGATCATGGCATACGAACCATCCGTTATTCTTCTCGATGAACCATTTTCGGCACTGGATGTCTTCTTAAAAGACCGTCTGCAGCAGGAGATGATGGAACTCTTAAGCGATTATGACGGAACGGTGATCCTGGTGTCCCACAGCAGGGATGAGATCTACCGGTTCAGCGAGGAACTTCTGGTCATTGATGACGGGAAACAGATCTGTTACGGTGACACAAAGGCAATCTTTGACTGCCCAGAACAGGTGGAAGCAGCAAGGCTTACCGGATGTAAGAACATTGTTCAGGTAAAAAGGTTGGATGAACACAGTATCGAGATCCCGGACTGGGGCACAAGGCTTCATCTGGAACAGGAGATCGATGCAGAGATTACACATATCGGGCTTCGTGCACACGAATTCATCCCGGTGTGGGGCGAAAGAGAAGATAACTGCATTCCGGTTAAAGAAAAAGGAAAGGCAGAATTTCCATTTGAATGGAAATATTTCTTAAAAGGTGAGACAGAAGAAAGTGATGATATCTGCTGGTATGTACAGAAAAATCTATGGGACGAACTTACAGAAAAGGGCATTCCGGATTATCTGAAACTGCCGGAAAAAGAGATTCTTTTGCTGAAATAAAAATCATGATATAATGAGCGTTAGCGGACTGGCGTATGCTGGTTCTCTGACGCCTATTTTTTGGAGGAAAATAATGTATACAATCGGGACACATATGTCCATTGCGGGAGGAATTGCGAAGACTGCGGAAAATGTAGTAAAGATGAATGCCAATACGATGCAGATATTCAGCAGAAACCCGCGTGGATCCAGTTATAAAACTTATGCACAAGAAGAAGTAGAGAAATTCCAGCAGATCCGTAAAAGCCATGCATTCGGTCCGGTTCTTGCACATGCGCCGTATACGATGAATCTGGCGAGTGCGACGGAAAAGACATATGAATTTGCCTGTACGGTGATCCGGGAAGATATCAGACGTATGGACGAACTGAAGATTGAAAACCTGGTATTCCATCCGGGCAGTCATACCGGGATCGGAGAAGAAGCCGGGATTACCAATATTATCCGTGGACTTGATCAGGCGATTACAGGAACGGAGAATATTAAGGTTCTGTTGGAAACAATGAGTGGAAAAGGGACAGAGATCGGATACCGTTTTGAACAGTTAAAGCAGATCCGAGACGGCGTACAGCACCCGGAGCGGATTGGAATCTGCCTGGATACTTGTCACGTGTTTGCGGCGGGATATGATATTGTCCATGATCTGGACGGGGTACTGGATGAATTTGACCGGATATTGGGACTTGAATTATTAAGAACGATTCATCTGAATGATAGTCTGATGCCTTTCGGTTCCAGGAAAGACCGGCATGCAGTGATCGGAGAAGGTGAGATTGGGCTGGAGGCACTTCTGAATGTGCTGCGCCATCCGAAGCTTAAAGATCTGCCATTCTATCTGGAGACGCCGCTTGATGATGCCGGGCACAAAGAAGAGATTGCCAGATTGAAAGAATATCTGGGTGAGGAATAAGGAGCGGAGCAGTTGAAAAAGTTAGAATATATAGCAAGAATCCATACCGACTTTCCAACGAAATTTGGAATTCCAAGGCAGTCGGGACTTGTAAGTACAAAAGGAACAATTGTATTCGAGCCAGAATACCGCAAAGAAGAGGCACTAAAAGGACTGGAAGAATATTCGCATCTGTGGCTGATTTGGGAATTTTCAGAGGTGGTCAGGGAGAACTGGAGTCCGACGGTACGTCCGCCGAGACTTGGCGGGAATAAGCGGTGCGGTGTATTCGCAACCAGGTCGCCGTTCCGGCCGAATCCGATCGGATTGTCCTGTGTCAGGCTGCTTGGGATCGAGAAACGTCCGGAAAAAGGTATGGTTGTTGAAGTCGAAGGAGCAGATTTGATGGATGGAACGCCGATACTGGATATCAAGCCATATCTGCCGTATGTGGACTGTATGCCGGATGCCAGAGGCGGATTCGCCGACCGGGTGAAGGGTTATGCGCTGGAGGTAGAGATACCGGAGGAACTTCTGTTAAAACTTCCAAATGAACAGCAGGGATGCGTGCGGGAGATCCTCGCAGAAGATCCGAGACCGTCTTATCAGAATGATCCGGACAGAGTATATGGAATGGAGTATGCCGGGTATGAGATTAAGTTCCGGGTAAAAGACTACAGGCTGACGGTCTGTGAAATTGAGCGGGCCGCCGCGGACAGAACAATAAAATGATAATGATCAGGAGGATACAAAGGTGAAGTATTATCTTGCACCATTAGAAGGAATTACAACTTATATATACAGGAGAGCATATCATACACATTACCGTCCGATGGAGAAATATTTCACTCCTTTTCTGGTTCCGCATACCAAAAAGGATTTTAATACGAGAGAGAAGAATGATATTCTGCCGGCACACAATCCGGGGATGAACCTGGTTCCGCAGATCCTGACAAATGACGCAAAGGGATTTCTGGATACGGTAGAAAAGTTAAAAGGGTATGGATATGATGAGGTGAACCTGAATCTTGGCTGTCCGTCCAAGACGGTAGTATCGAAAGGACGCGGCTCGGGATTTCTGATCCACACAGAAGAACTGAACCGGTTTCTGGATGAGATTTATGCAAAAGCAGATGTGAAGATATCCATAAAGACAAGAATCGGAAAATTTGATGCAGATGAGTGGGGAGAACTTTTGAGGATTTATAACCAGTATCCGTTGGAAGAGCTGATCGTACATCCGAGAGTACAGCAGCAGTTTTATAAAGGACATCCGGATCTGGATGCATTTGCGGATGCAGTGAAGGAATGTAAGCACACGTTGTGTTATAACGGTGATATTTTTACAACAGAGGATATGGAAAAATTAAAGAAGCGGTTTCCAGAGGCCTCCTGTATCATGCTGTGGCGCGGAATTTTGAGAAATCCGGAACTGATTGAAATCATGGAATCCGGAGAAAAAAAGATCGATGCGAAGAAATTAAGAGCGTTCCATGATCAGATCTATCAGGATTACCAGGAGGTAAGCTGTGGGGATAAGAATGTGCTGTTCAAGATGAAAGAACTCTGGTGTTATCTTGGGACATTGTTCCCGGATAAGGAAAAACAGCTGAAAAAGATCCGGAAAGCAGAGAAACTGGATCGCTATGAAGCAGTTGTAGAAGAACTTTTAAGTCACAATTATATTGACTTAAAGTAAATAGATGCTGAAATAAAAGAGATCGCAGACAAAATCAGGAATAAAGTTCTGCAGTCTCTTTACTTTAAAAAAAATATGCAATATAATAGATAAAAATTCTATATACAGGAATTTTGCAAAAGGGAGGGACATGAATTGGATCGTTTGAATGAATTGATCGCAGAGAATCTGAAAGATATCCGAAAAGGAAAAGGACTGAGTCTGGAACAGGTGTCATCCCTTACCACAATCAGCAAAAGTATGTTAAGTCAGCTGGAAAGAGGAGAAGTGAATCCTACGATATCGACGGTGTATAAGCTGGCACTGGGATTGAAAGTACCGGTAACGGCATTTACCGCAGATAAACCGCAGCCGTTTTTCGGAACTGGCAAGAAAGAAGTAGATCCTTTGGTGGGTGATGATGGAAGATATCGTCTTTATCCGATTTTCAGCTTCCGGGAAGGACAGGATTTTGAGATATTTGACCTGGAATTTGACGAGGGAGGCATGATGCAGGCGAACCGCCAGATGAATGGTACGAGAGAATTCATTACCGTGTATTCCGGAGAACTGACACTGATCTTTAAAGATCATGAATATGTGCTGAAAGCCGGAGATGCGGCTTCGTATAATGCTTTTGATGATTATGTGTATAAAAATACAGGAAAGGGAATGGTGACTGCCAATATTGTAGTACACTATTCGAATTAGAAAGGAGTAACAGCATGGAAGACCAGAAACAGCGAGTATATGATGCGTTAAACAAGATGGGAATTAAGTACGAGGTGGTAGAACACGAGCCCGTGCATACAATGGAGGATATGGACCGGCTGGGACTCCCGGAAAAAGGAACATTGTGTAAGAACTTATTCTTAAGAGATTCAAAGGGAAAGAGACATTTCCTGATCACAGCTGATGAGAAGACAAAGTTAGATCTGAAGGCACTGGGAAGACAGCTTGGGGCAGGAACATTAAGCTTTGCTTCCGAAGAACGTCTGGAAAAATATCTTGGTGTAAAACAGGGAAGCGTTACACCTTTTGCCCTGATGAACGATACGGAACATGCGGTGGAATTCTTTATCGATAAAAACTTAAGCAGATGTAAAAGTATGGGAATTCATCCACTGGAAAATACAGCAACAGTATTCATATCCTTTAAGGATCTGGATAAATTCTTATGGAATCTGGATGTTGATGTAGTTAAGATTAAATTGTAAAAAGTTTATAGTTTTTTTATTGCATGTTTCCTCACGCAGAAGTAGAATAGAACAGTATATGATACGAAGCAACAGATGAAAGTGAGGATAATTATGGAAGAATGGCAGAACGGACACGACCAGCCAGGATACCATTATCACCAGGAGCAGGATAAAAAGCGAAAGCCAATTGAGACACCGGGAAAGCGTTTCTGGAAGATGTGGGGTCCACTCCTGATCAAATGGGGAATTGGAATCGGTGTAGGCATGGTAGTCATGGCGGCCATGATGGTGGCATATATGAAGACGCATTATCAGACGCAGGCGGCATTAGAAGCATTGATGTCTGATCAGAATAAGCTGATGGGCTTTTATGAGAAGATGTTGAATAAATATATTGATTATACAACATGGGTGGAAGGTCTGTCAGCGCTTGTTACGATTCCTGTGATGGCAATTTTGTATCACGGTGACAGAAAGAAAGAGAAAAAAGCAGGTATCATACCGGATAAAAAAGCACCTTTGTGGAAATATCCGGCGGCGCTTATTATGGCACTTGCCATGAGCCTGGGACTGAATAACCTGATCATCATCGGGAATCTGTCTGCGGTAGATGCAAGCTACAAGACAACGATGAATGCCATGTATTCGGCGCCGCTTGCTATACAGATCTTATGTCTGGCAGTACTGGTTCCGATTTGTGAAGAATATGTATTCAGGGGACTGTTCTTCAGAAGAATGGAAAAGGAAAGTTCGTTTGTATATGCGATGGTTTATTCATCAGTTGTATTTGGTGTATTACATGTGAATCTGGTACAGATGCTTTATGGATTTTTACTGGGACTGATGTTGGCATATGTATATGAAAAATACGGTTCGCTGAAGGCACCGGCAGCAGCACATATGGCGATGAACTTGTTGTCTGTACTGGCTACCAGATACGGACTCTATAACTGGATGTTGAAAGATAACATGCGGATCGGTGTGATCACGGTTGTATGTGCAATGATCGCATCAACAATGTTTGTTCTGATCCAGCGGATTGAAGAAAAACCGGAGCTAAAGACTGAAAATGAAAATCTGACGATGTAAATTGTCAGATTTTTTTGCACAAAATATAAAGAAGACTAATAATCTGACAATTTGGGGAAATTTTCCTCTTTACAATAGTAAAACCTTGTGATATAGTAGGAAAAAACAAAAGAAAGGAACAGGTGTATGAAAGAAGGAAATGTAGTCCAGCATCATGGACTGTATCGTTCCGAATTCGAACATGATAACTGTGGAATCGGTGCGATCGTTAATATCAAAGGACAGAAAAGTCACGATACAGTGGCAAACGCATTGAAAATCGTTGAAAATCTTGAACATAGAGCTGGCAAGGATGCCGAAGGTAAGACAGGTGATGGAGTTGGAATCTTATTACAAGTTTCTCACAGATTCTTCTCTAAAGTCTGTAAACCTCTCGGCATCTTTTTAGGTTCTGAAAGAGATTACGGAGTGGGAATGTTCTTCTTCCCGCAGGACGAATTAAAAAAGAATCAGGCAAAGAAGATTTTTGAAGTCATCGTCAAAAACGAAGGAATGAATTTCCTTGGATGGAGAGAAGTTCCGGTAAAGGCAGATGTACTTGGAAGCAGAGCAGTTGAATGTATGCCGTGCATTATGCAGGGATTTATTGAAAGGCCAAAGAAAGTAGAACAGGGTATTGATTTTGACCGTAAGCTTTACATTGTAAGACGTGTATTTGAGCAGAGTGCAGATGATACATATGTGGCATCCCTTTCCAGCCGTACTATCGCTTATAAAGGAATGTTCCTGGTAGATCAGCTTCGTCTGTTCTTCCCGGATCTGCAGGATCCTGATTATGACTCTGCGATCGCACTGGTTCATTCCAGATTCAGTACGAACACGAATCCAAGCTGGGAGAGAGCACATCCGAACCGTTTCATTGTACATAACGGTGAGATCAATACCATCCGTGGCAACACGGACAAGATGCGTGCCAGAGAAGAGAATATGGAATCTGAGTGTATGAAAGGAAAACTTCACGAAGTACTTCCGGCGGTCAATACCAGCGGTTCCGATTCAGCAATGCTTGACAATGCAATTGAGTTCATGGTTATGAGTGGCATGGATCTTCCGCTTGCAGTAATGATCGCAATTCCGGAACCATGGGCGAACAACAGAAACCTTTCCCAGAAAAAGAAAGATTTCTATCAGTATTATGCAACCATGATGGAACCATGGGACGGACCTGCGTCCATTCTGTTCAGTGACGGTGACTGCATGGGAGCCGTACTTGACAGAAACGGACTGCGCCCATCCAGATATTATATTACGGATGACGATACACTGATCCTTTCCTCAGAGGTTGGTGTTTTAGATATTCCACCGGAGAAAATTGTAGTAAAAGAAAGATTGCATCCTGGCAAGATGCTTCTGGTTGATATCAAAAAAGGAAAAGTCATTGATGACGAAGAACTGAAAGAGACTTACGCAAGCAGACAGCCATATGGTGAATGGCTGGACAACAATCTGATCGAGTTAAAAGATCTGAAGATCCCGAATCAGAAAGTTCCTTCTTATACGGCAGAAGAATGCAGAAGACTTCAGAAAGCATTTGGATATTCTTATGAAGAAGTAAAGACATCCATCCTGAATATGGCGAAGAATGGTGCGGAAGGAACGGCTGCTATGGGTATCGATGCACCGCTTGCGGTATTATCAGATATGCATCAGAATCTGTTCGGATATTTCAAACAGCGTTTTGCACAGGTAACCAACCCTCCAATCGATGCCATCCGTGAGAAGATCGTTACATCCACAACGGTTTATATTGGCGAAGATGGTAACCTTTTGGAAGAAAAAGCAGAGAACTGTAAGATGTTGAAGGTCAACAACCCGATCCTTACAGAGACAGACCTTCTGAAGATTAAAAATATGAAAGAAGACGGATTCAAGGTTGCAGAGATCCCGACAATCTATTATAAGAATTCAAGCCTTGAAAAAGCAATTGATTATCTGTTCATCGAAGTTGACAGAGCTATCCGCGAAGGGGCTAACATCCTGATCCTTTCAGATAGAGGAGTGGATGAATATCATGTGGCAATGCCGTCACTTCTGGTACTTTCCGGATTGCAGCAGCATCTGGTACGTACGAAGAAACGTACGTCTGTGGGAATTGTTCTGGAGACGGGAGAACCAAGAGAAGTACATCATTTTGCGACACTGATCGGTTATGGTGCATGTGCGATCAACCCGTATCTTGCACATGAATCCATCAAACAGCTTATTGATACCGATATGCTTCAGAAAGACTATTATGCGGCAGTTGATGATTATAACAATGCAGTGCTGGGAGGAATTATAAAGATTGCATCCAAGATGGGTATTTCTACAATCCAGTCTTATCAGGGAGCTAAGATTTTTGAGGCAATCGGACTGAAACAGGAATTCATTGACAAGTATTTTACGGACACGGTCAGTCGTATCGGCGGCATCGGAATCGAAGAAATTGCGGCGGATTATATCGCACGCCATTCTCAGGCATTTGACCCGCTTGGACTGGAAGTTGATATGACACTGAACAGCGTCGGACAGCATAAGTTAAAGAGTGGTGGAGAGAGACATCTCTATAATCCACAGACGATCCATATGCTTCAGGAATCTACAAGACGTGGTGATTATGATATGTTCAAACAGTATACGGATATGGTTAATGCAGAGGGAGAACATATTAATATACGTGGACAGCTGGAATTCAATTATCCGAAGAAAGGCATTCCGATTGAAGAAGTAGAAAGTGTAGATGAGATCGTAAAACGCTTCAAGACAGGGGCCATGTCTTACGGTTCTATTTCCAAAGAAGCACATGAGACACTGGCAATCGCGATGAACCAGTTACATGGTAAATCCAACAGTGGTGAAGGTGGAGAAGAAATTGAACGACTGGATACCAACCGCTGTTCCGCAATCAAGCAGGTCGCTTCCGGACGATTCGGTGTAACTTCCAGATATCTGGTAAGTGCACAGGAAATCCAGATCAAGATGGCACAGGGAGCAAAACCAGGAGAAGGCGGACATCTGCCGGGAGGAAAGGTATATCCATGGATTGCCAAGACCCGTCATTCTACACCGGGAGTCAGTCTGATCTCGCCACCGCCACATCATGATATCTATTCCATCGAGGACCTTGCACAGCTCATTTATGACTGCAAGAATGCGAATAAAGATGCAAGGATTACGGTGAAACTGGTATCAGAAGCCGGCGTTGGTACCGTAGCAGCCGGTGTTGCCAAAGCAGGAGCCGGATTGATACTGATCTCCGGATATGACGGAGGAACCGGTGCGGCACCAAGAAGTTCGATTCACAATGCCGGACTTCCATGGGAGCTTGGACTTGCCGAGACACATCAGACGCTGATCCAGAATGGTTTGAGAGAAAGAGTCCGCATCGAGACAGACGGTAAGCTGATGAGCGGCCGTGACGTGGCGATCGCAGCCATCCTTGGAGCAGAAGAATTCGGATTTGCTACCGCACCGCTGGTAACAATGGGATGTGTAATGATGCGTGTATGTAATCTGGATACCTGCCCGGTCGGAGTTGCAACACAGAATCCGGAACTTAGAAAGCGTTTCCGCGGAAAACCGGAATATGTTGTGAACTTCATGCGCTTTATCGCACAGGAACTTCGTGAATATATGGCAAAATTCGGTGTCCGTACACTGGATGAACTGGTAGGAAGAACAGATCTTCTGAAGGTGAAGGATGTGCCAACATCAGAACGTGCATCCACACTGAATCTGGAGCAGATTCTGGATAATCCTTATGAAGGCACAAAGACACCGATGACCTTCAATCCGAAGAAAGTCTTTGACTTTGAACTTGAAAAGACACTGGATGAAAAAGTTCTGGTAAAAGAACTTCTTCCTGCTGTAGAAAAGAAACAGAAGAGAAGCATTGAAATAGATGTAACAAATACAAACCGTACATTCGGAACGATCTTTGGTTCAGAGATTACAAGAAGATATCCGGAAGGTCTGGATGAAGACAGTTATGTAGTACATTGTAAAGGTGCCGGCGGACAGTCATTTGGTGCATTCATTCCAAAGGGACTGACACTGGAACTCACAGGTGACAGTAATGACTACTTCGGTAAAGGATTGTCAGGTGGTAAACTTGTCGTATATCCGCCGAAAGGAATCCGTTATAAAGCCGAAGAGAATATCATCATCGGTAACGTTGCACTCTACGGTGCGACAAGTGGTAAGGTATTCATCAACGGTGTGGCAGGAGAACGATTTGCAGTGCGTAACTCCGGCGCAACAGCTGTTGTGGAAGGTGTCGGAGATCACGGATGTGAATATATGACAGGCGGGCGTGTAGCTGTTCTTGGTGGAACAGGTAAAAACTTCGCAGCCGGCATGAGCGGCGGTGTCGCTTATGTACTGGATATGGAAAATGATCTCTATACAAGAGTCAATAAAGAGATGGTTCATATCGAACATGTGACAACCAAGATGGATGTCGGAGAATTAAAGAGCATGATCGAAGAACATGTTGCCAATACCAATTCCGAACTTGGTAAGAAGATCCTGGATAACTTTACAGAATACCTTCCAAAATTCAAGAAGATCATTCCAATCGATTATGAGCGGATGCTGACAACGATTCTTCAGATGGAAGAACAGGGCATGAGCAGTGAACAGGCAAAGACAGAAGCATTTTATGCGATCAAAGAAGGAAGATAGGGGGTAAGAACAGTGGGAAAAGCAACAGGATTTATGGATTATGACAGACAGGATAAGCCGGCTGAAGATCCAAAAGAACGAATTAAGCATTTTAAAGAGTTTCATACACCTCTGTCAAAAGAAGAACAGGAACTGCAGGGAGCCAGATGTATGGCGTGCGGCGTACCGTTCTGCCAGTCCGGTCAGATGCTGATGGGAATGGCAAGTGGCTGCCCGCTTCATAACCTGGTACCGGAGTGGAATGATCTGATCTTTCACGAGAACTGGGAAGAGGCATATTACAGACTGAAAAAGACGAATAACTTTCCGGAATTTACATCCAGAGTCTGCCCGGCACTTTGTGAGGCGGCATGTACATGTGGACTGAACGGAGAGGCAGTTTCAAGTAAGGCGAATGAATACAGCATTGTTGAAAATGCATATAAAAAAGGTTACGCAACGGCAAAACCGGTGAAAGTAAGAACCGGAAAGAAGGTAGCGATTGTAGGATCGGGGCCATCCGGACTTGCGGCGGCCGATATGCTGAACAGAAGAGGTCACAGTGTGACGGTCTTTGAAAGAGAGGATAAGATCGGTGGACTTCTCCGTTACGGCATCCCGAATATGAAACTGGAAAAGCAGTTCATTGACCGGAAGATTGCGATTATGGAAGAAGAAGGAATCCGGTTCGTGATCGGATGTAATATCGGAAAAGATAAGAAAGCGGCTACATTATTAAAAGAATTTGATCGTGTGGTTCTTTGCTGCGGTGCATCCAACCCAAGAGATATAAAAGTTCCGGGAAGAGAAGCCGAAGGAATCTATTTTGCAGTGGATTTCCTGAAATCAACCACAAAAGCACTCTGGAAAAATGCAAAACAGAATGCAGACGGAACCTATGATCTAAACCTGAAAGACGGTACATACATTTCCGCAAAAGGGAAAAATGTTATGGTCATCGGTGGCGGAGACACCGGAAATGACTGCGTGGGAACATCCATGAGACACGGAGCCAAGAGTGTGCTGCAGCTTGAGATGATGCCGAAAGCTCCGGATGAACGTACCGAGATGAACCCTTGGCCGGAATGGCCGAGAGTCTGCAAGACGGACTACGGACAGCAGGAAGCTGCCGCTGTCTTCGGACATGACCCGAGAGTCTACCAGACAACGGTAAAAGAATTCAAAAAAGACAAAAAAGGAAAAGTTTGCAAGGCAGTTCTGGTAAAATTAGAGCCTAAGAAAAATGAAAAGACAGGACGTATGATGATGACGGAAGTAGCCGGAAGTGAATATACAGTAGATGTAGATCTTGTATTAATCGCAGCCGGATTCCTTGGAAGCCAGGACTATGTCACGAAAGCATTTGGTGTGGAAGTAAATGAACGTACGAATGTGAAAACCGCGCCGGGAAAATATGACACGAATGTGAAAAATGTATTCACGGCAGGAGATATGCACAGAGGACAATCGCTGGTTGTATGGGCAATCCGTGAGGGCCGTGAAGCGGCAAGAGAAGTGGATATCAGTCTGATGGGATATACGAATATGTATGTGCAGTAAACGATTATGTGTCTGAACAGAACTGGAAAATAAGATAAAGATGAAAAATTCTTGAATAATCTGCGAGTACAATTTATAATAAGAAGAAACAGGCCGGAAGCATATGTTTCGGCCTGTTAAATGTTACGAAATTATTAAAAAATGTTGCAATTTGTATTTGTGTGCGCTATAATAGGGAACAGATGTGAGAGATTGTTCTCATGACGAGGGGAAAATAATTAAAACAAATAAGAAAGAAGAGTGAGTATGAATAAACACGGAATCAGATTGATCACAGCAGTGGTGACAAGTTCAATGATTGTAACACCGGTTCTGGCAGCACCGTCTGTCGATGATTTGAAGAAGGAAAAAGCAGCAAAACAGAATGAAGTCAGTTCGTTACAGTCACAGCTTACAACATTGATGGGAAAGGTTAATACACTGGAAAGTGAATTGATCCAGACAGGTGAGGATATTACAAAAGCACAGAGTGATCTGGTAGTTGCGCAGAAGAAAGAAAAAGAACAGTATGCAGCAATGAAGAAGCGTATTAAATATATGTACGAAGCCGGTAATGATTCAGCGTTTGAAACATTGGTCACATCGGATGATTTTACAGATCTCTTGAGCAAAGCAGAGTATGTTCAGAATGTACATAGTTATGACAGAAAACAGTTACAGGAATATGTAGAGACAAAGCAACAGATTTCAGATTTGAAGGACAGCCTTGAAAAAGATCAGAAAGAACTGGAAAGCAAGCAGGTTGAATATGAGAAGCAGGGTGATAACCTGAATAACCTGATTACTTCTAAATCATCAGAAGTTGCTAATCTGGATTCAGAGATTCAGGCAGCAGCAGAAGCAGCAGCAAAGGAAGCAGCGGAGAGAGCGGCAAAAGAAGCAGCAGAAAAGGCTGCAAAAGAGGCTGCAAAGAAGCAGCAGGCATCTGCAGCTAATAACAGTACTTCATCTAACAGAAATAATTCTACAACAAGCAACAATACAACGAGCAACAAAAATAACACAAGTAATACAACGAGACCATCGAGACCATCAGGTAATAATACAAGCAGCAATACAACAAGCGGATCGAATGCAAATGGTGGCACGATCGTAAGCAGAGCATACAGCCAGCTTGGAAAACCTTATGTATGGGGTGCATATGGACCGAGCAGTTTTGACTGTTCAGGATTCGTAAGCTACTGTCTGACAGGAAGCTATACACGTCTTGGTACAACTCTTACATTTATGGGATGGACAAGGGTAAGCAACCCACAGCCTGGTGATGTTGTAACAACGGCAACTCACTGTGGTATTTATATCGGAAATGGTCAGATGATCCATGCTCCACATACAGGAGATGTTGTAAAAGTCGGACCAGTACAGTCTGGTATGATCTATGTGCGTAGATAATGAAAAGTAAATAAAATAAAAACCGGAATCAGGTAACTGGTTTCGGTTTTTTATTTTTTATGCTAAAGTTTGCAGAAAAATAAAAGGAAAATCCTTGCAAACAGACAACCTTTATGGTAATATTAAAAAGTCGCAAAAAAATCACGCATAGGCTTGTCCCGATGGTGCCAAAGCCTGGTAACAGGACGGTTTCGGGGACGTATAACAACATATGCGGAAGTAAAAAACCAATGGAGGAAAGAAACATGAGCGTTATTTCAATGAAGCAACTTTTAGAAGCAGGTGTTCACTTTGGACATCAGACAAGAAGATGGAACCCTAAGATGGCTCCTTATATCTACACAGAGAGAAATGGTATCTACATCATCGACCTTCAGAAATCTGTAGGTAAAGTAGATGAAGCTTACCAGGCAGTAGCTGATATCGCTGCAGAAGGCGGATCAATCCTTTTTGTAGGTACTAAGAAACAGGCTCAGGATGCTATCAAAGTAGAAGCTGAACGTTGCGGAATGTACTATGTAAATGAGAGATGGCTTGGAGGAATGCTTACAAACTTCAAGACAATCAAGAGCAGAATCGCTCGTCTGAAAAACATCGAGAGAATGTCAGAAGACGGAACATTTGATGTACTGCCTAAGAAAGAAGTTATCCAGTTAAAGAAAGAATGGGATAAACTTGAGAAGAACCTTGGCGGAATCAAAGACATGAAGACACTTCCAGACGCTATTTTCGTAGTAGATCCTAAAAAGGAAAGAATCTGTGTTCAGGAAGCACACACACTTGGAATTCCACTTATCGGTATCGCTGATACTAACTGTGATCCAGAAGAACTTGATTATGTAATTCCTGGAAACGACGATGCTATCCGTGCTGTAAAACTGATCGTTTCTAAGATGGCTGACGCTGTAGTAGAAGCTAACCAGGGTGTTGCAGGCGAAGAAGAGTATGTTGAAGAAGCTGAAGAAGCAGCAGTAGAAGAATAAGATTCTTAAAAAACATAATTGGAGGATAAGATCATGGCAGTTACAGCTAAGATGGTAAAAGAATTAAGAGAGATGACTGGTGCAGGAATGATGGACTGCAAGAAAGCTCTTAATGAAACAGATGGTGATATGGATGCAGCTATCGAGTTCTTAAGAAAGAACGGAGAAGCTAAGGCTGTTAAAAAAGCCGGACGTATCGCAGCAGAAGGTATTGTTATGGCTGATGTTAAAGAAGACAAGACAGCAGCTATCGTAGAAGTTAACTCAGAGACAGACTTCGTTGCTAAGAATGCTGAATTCCAGGGATTCGTTAAAGCTGTTGTTAATCAGGCAATCGCTTCTGAATCAACAGATATGGAAGGATTCATGGCTGAGGCTTGGAACGAAGATGCTTCTAAGACAGTTCAGGATGCATTAAATGAAAAAATCTCTGTAATCGGAGAAAAACTGAGCATTAGAAGATTTGAGAAAATCGTTACAGACGGCTGTGTAGTAGATTACATCCATGGCGGCGGACGTATCGGTGTTCTCGTAGAGGCTGATACAGATGTTGTTAACGACGAGATCAAAGCTTGTCTGAAGAACGTAGCTATGCAGGTTGCAGCTATGTCTCCAAAATATACTTCACGTGATGAAGTAGATGCTTCTTTCTTAGAGCATGAAAAAGAGATTCTTCTTGCTCAGGCTAAACAGGAGAATCCTAACAAACCAGATAACATCATCGAGAAGATGATCATCGGACGTCTCAACAAAGAGATGAAAGAGATCTGTCTGTTAGACCAGGTATACGTTCAGGACAGCGACCTTACAGTAGCTAAATACGTAGAGAAGGTAGCAAAAGAGAATGGAGCTAACATGACAGTTAAGAGATTCGTTCGTTTCGAGACAGGTGAAGGTCTTGAGAAGAAGAACGAAGACTTCGCAGCTGAAGTTGCAGCTCAGATGAACGCATAATCTTACAGTTCGCATAAGAATCTGAACCGTATGATTATCATGTAAATCAACGAAAAACCTTGAATTTCCTATGAAAATGGGATGATTCAAGGTTTTTTTGCGTGTTGAGAAATATAAATTTAAAAATTATTTTTTGATAATTATGGAAATATTTACCGATTGAAAGCAAGTAAGAAGAAATATATAATAATAAATATTATATTCATAATAGATTAGAATTTGAAAATGATTAGTAAATTAATTTGAATGCTATGTAAGGAAGAGATAAAAACTCTTGTCGATTTATTACGGAATATGGAGACAGAGATAAAATATTTTGAAAATTTTTTTACTTCTTTTACAATAGAACAAATTGGAAAAGAATTCAATTTGATAAAGATTGATAGGGATACACTTGTTCTAAATATTAAAAAGTGAAGATGTAGGTGTTGAGGCTATTTAACGTCAGTTGGGAAAAAACCATTATTATTTAAAACATCTTGCGCCGGATGTACGTTTATATACATTTGTGGAATCTACGAAGAAATTGTATAAATATACGCCTAAAGGAGTAGAAATTGCTTCTTTTACCAGAACGAAGAATACAAGGAAAAGAACATCCTAATCCTGATTTATTGTTTTATAAGTTATTATATCAAGCGATTTCTCGAGCAAGAGTAAAATTATGTGTGTTAGTAGTAGAAAATTATAAATTATTTTCTGATATCTTAAATATAAAATTTGATATGTTATCCAGATATCAATATAAAGAAAATTATACAAATACAACACTGTCAGTAAAAAAGTTAAATCGATTTACTAAAAAAATTAAGGACAAACTTTCGGAGTTAAATAATGCAATTACAATTTCGGAAACAGTAGACATTATAAATGATGAATTAATGGGAGCGGAATTAAAGAAGAAAGTTGTGAGAAATGGTCTAAAATTATTGCAACTAATATGTGGTAAAGCCTGTGCTGGTAGCAGCATCGGTTAAAAATATAGAAATGCTAGACTTTAGCAGAGTAATAAGATAAAATAGAATTAATTATTTTTTGTCAGTACAAAGGTTAAAGGAGTTAGAAAAAATGTATGAAATCATGAGTGCAGATGAAGCCATCCGTCTGATCAGGGATGGAGACTGTATCTGTGTCAATTCATTTGTAGGAATAGAGAACCCGACAGAACTTCATGAAGCAATCTACCGGAGATATCAGAAGATGCAGTCTCCTACACATCTGACGATTGTATCCAGTGCGGGATTCGGCGTCTGGGATGAAGAACATAATGCAGAAGGATATATCAGAGAAGGTGCAGTAGACAAACTGATCTGTGGACATTTCGGAGCCATGATGAGCACAAAGAAACTGGTGCTGGAGGACCGTTTTGAAGCGTATAATCTTCCCCTTGGATGTATTTCTCATGCAATCCGTGCACAGGCCGGAGGTCTGCCGGGAGCCCTTTCGAAAGTCGGACTGGATATATTCGTAGATCCAAGAAGAGAAGGACCTGGTATTAACCGCATATCCATCGATGATTCACTGGTAAAACATGTAGAAGTAGACGGGGACGAATTCCTGTATTACAAGCTTCCGAAGATTACGATCGCACTGATTAAAGGAACAGCAGCAGACAGAAAGGGAAATATCACATTCGATGATATGTTTATGTCCGGCGATGCTCTTTCCATCTGTCAGGCGGTAAAGGCAAACAGGGGAAAAGTTATCGTACAGGTAGACCGTCTGGTTGATACACCGTCGCGTCCACGTAACGCCATTATTCCGGGATGTCTTGTAGATGCAATTGTTGTGGCAGAGCCGGAAAAGAGAAACGAAGCGTATACGGCGCTTACGGGAAGCTTTGAGATTCCTTACAAGGACTGGTATACATGGAGTGAAAAGATCGAGAATGTATCGACCAAACCAAAAAAGAACAGTGTGACGGGCAATATCATTGGTAAGAGAGCTGCACAGGAACTTCGGGTGGATGATATCGTGAATATCGGAATCGGTATCCCAGAGATGGTATCCCGGTATGCGAGAAAGAGCGGCATGCTGGATATGGTAACCCTTACGGTAGAGTCAGGTGGTATCGGCGGATTTCCTGTATCGGGAGAAGCATTTGGAGCTATGATTGGTGCAGCGTCAGTCTATGATATGGCGAACCAGTTCGACTTATATGATAACGGAGGACTGGACATCTGCTTTATGGGAGCTCTGGAAGTTGACAAATATGGCAACATCAATGCACACAGAGGACCGGGTGCATTTGCCGGAATCGGCGGATTTGCAAATATTACGGCAAAGACACCGACGGTTGTGTTCTGTATGACATTTGATGCCAAAGGTCTGGAGGTTACGCAGAAAAAAGGAGTGGTGACGATTCAGAAAGAAGGAGAAATTGCTAAGTTCGTAGAGAAGGTCAACAGTGTAAGCTTCTCTGCAAAGCGAGCGATTGAAAACGGACAAAAGGTATTGTATGTAACAGAACGCTGTGTGTTCAGACTGACACCAAAAGGCTTAAAACTGATCGAAGTCTACCCAGGAGTAGATATGCAGAAAGATATTCTGGACAGGCTGCCGTTTGAGGTGGAGATTTAAATTGGGATTTATTTAATTCAGGAAGGCACGACGACCCGGACCTGCATAAAAAGTAGGAAGCCGTTCCTGTTCAGGTTCCGTCGGCGGGAAATACTAAAGCGTCAAAATTATGCTAAAAACGGGCTTCCGAAATTTGCAACTTGCCATTCGGCTCAAACAGGCAAATTTCGAAAACCCAACGCATAATTTTGACGCTTAACTATTTCCAACACCTTCTTCACATTTATTAACATTCACAGCCAGTCACGACTTGAAGGAAACAATAGATAAGGATTATTGTGAATGTGGAATGCCGTTAGAAACAATTAGAGAGTCAGAAGCACCGTTAAAGGAACGAAGAGAACGTGTTTGAGGCGAACGCCGAGTTTGAGCGTAGTTCCTTTGCTTTTAGGTGATTCAGACTCTCTTAGTGTTTCTTATGGTATGGAACCTGAACAAGAAGCCTTATCTATTGTTTCCTTCAAGGACTGAGAGGCCGCTTCTCCAGTTAATAAATTAAATCCCAAGAATTACAGAATATCAATATATTCTCCGGCCAAAGCTTTATTCATACTTCTGACTGCACAGAATTTTCCGCACATACTGCAGGTATCACTATGATCATCTTCCGGGCTTCGGCTGTCACGGATGGCTTTGGCTGTTTCAGGGTCTAATGCACAGGCATACTGTGCGTCCCAGTCAAGTTTCTGACGTGCTTCAGCCATTTTATCATCAATATCACGTGCTCCGGGAACACCTTTGGCGATGTCGGCAGCATGGGCAGCAATCTTGGAAGCAATGATCCCCTGTTTTACGTCATCTACATTAGGAAGCGCCAGATGTTCTGCAGGTGTTACATAACATAAGAATGCAGCACCATTCATAGCAGCAACTGCACCACCGATAGCGGATGTGATGTGATCGTAACCTGGAGCAATATCCGTAACAAGAGGGCCAAGTACATAGAACGGAGCACCCATGCAGATACTCTGCTGTACTTTCATGTTGGCAGCAACCTGATCAAGCGGTACATGTCCCGGTCCTTCTACCATTACCTGTACATTGTGGTCCCATGCACGTTTTGTAAGTTCTCCAAGACGCACAAGTTCTTCAATCTGGCATACATCGGTAGCATCGGCCAGACATCCAGGGCGGCATGCATCACCAAGGGAGATAGTAACATCATATTCTTCGCAGATATCAAGAATCTCATCATAGTGTTCGTAGAAAGGATTTTCTTCTCCGGTCATACACATCCATGCAAATACAAGACTTCCGCCACGGCTTACAATATTCATTTTACGTTTGTGTTTTTTTATCTGTTCAATCGTTTTACGTGTAATTCCGCAGTGAAGTGTGACAAAGTCCACACCATCTTCTGCGTGAAGACGGACAACGTCGATGAAGTCCTGCGCAGTCAGAGTTGCAAGATCTCTCTGATAGTGGATGACACTGTCGTATACAGGAACAGTACCGATCATAGCAGGACATTCATGTGTCAGTTTCTGGCGGAATGGCTGTGTGTTACCGTGGCTCGATAAATCCATGATGGCTTCAGCACCAAGATTTACAGCGCTCATAACTTTTTCCATTTCAATATTGTAATCCTTACAGTCGCGGGATACACCAAGGTTTACATTGATCTTGGTACGGAGCATGCTTCCGACACCCTCCGGATCAAGGCTGGTGTGATTCTTGTTGGCACAGATTGCAACCTTGCCTTCTGCAACAAGTTTCATAAGTGCTTCTGTTGTCATGTTTTCTTTTTTTGCTACAATCTCAATTTCAGGAGTGACAATTCCTTTTCTTGCAGCATCCATCTGTGTTGTGTAATTTCTCATGTGTTTGCCTCCGTTAAAAAATTAAATATAAGGTTATAATGCGTCAGCAAAAACACACAGATTTCGATGCAGGGAAACATTTCTCTACACAGATCTGAGGTTCATAAAAGAACTATGAAATTACTGACGCCTATATCAGATGGGAAAATCTGATACTTGTGTATGCGGTACAAGGTGGTGTCCCCAATGTACCGTTTCTAAACAACTCTTAACGAGTCGTTTTTATCATAGCCATTACGCCGCTTTTGTTCAGCGCTGTAATCAGCAGAAATGCAAGAATGCTTCCTGCAATAGTAGAAATCAGAAATGGAACTACATAGACGAAGATCCCGGCAGGAGTGATTCCCATAATATATACTGCAACAGGATAAGCAGCCAGGCCGCCAAGAATTCCTGTGCCGAGTGCCTCTGCAAGACAAGTCAGGCTGAGCTTGTGGCAAATGGAGTATACAAGTCCACAGCAAAGTGCTCCAACCATACTTCCGGGAAAAGCCATCATGCTGCCAAGACCAAGTAGATTTCGTAACAGGCTGGCACAAAATGCAATTCCTACACTGTACCAGGGTCCTAACGTGACTGCTGCCAGGATATTAATAATATGCTGTACAGGTGCACATTTACTGCCTGCAACCGGAAAGCTTAAGAAACTTCCGACGATGGCAAGAGCCGTAAATACACCGGCAAGAGCCAGTCGTCTTGTCCGTGAAGAGTCTGATGATAAAGTTGTGTGTGTCATAAATAAACATTCCTTTCATAAAAAAATACCCTTCATTCATAAAGCGGATGGAGGGTACAAAAAGTAAAAAAGAAGAGATGCGGGGGCATCTCTGTCAAATCAATACATGGTATGAATCCCTCCGTTGGCATTATCCAAATCAGGTAAAGGGTCGAAACGGAATTACGCTTCCTCTCAGCCGGTTTTCTCCAGCTCCCCCCTGTTTATAAAAAACTTTGTTCAATCGTTATTATAGTCTGGCATATCGGAAAATGCAAGAAAATTTTTCTGCTGGTAAGAAGAAGAGGGGATTTCATATGCTGTTTAAAAAGTCTGGAAAAATATAAGGAATCTTCATATCCTACAGATTAAGTAATAAAAGTAAGAAAAGCGGAAGCTGGTGTAAAAAATAGTTTCTGCTTTTTGCGTTTCGGTTATTCTATAGATGTCGGATGATTTGATGTATACATGACATAGAAAGGTATGCTAAAATAGAAAAAGATGTTGTTATAAAAACTGTACTGGAAAAGAAGCAGCGTACAGACAGATGTATGGACTGGAGGTTCAAAAAAAGAATGAGAGAGAATAATCTAGAGAGGTTTATCAAAGCGCAGGAGTCAGAATTTAAGACAGCTCTTGCAGAGATTAAGAGTGGACATAAGAGAAGTTGCTGGATGTGGTACATTTTTCCGCAGATTCAGGGGCTGGGGAGTAGCGGTACTGCAATGTACTACGCTATTGAAGACTATGAAGAAGCTAAAGCATATATAGAAAACGCAGTGACAAATGCACATTTAAGAGAGAGCTCAGAGGCACTTTTGCAACTGGAATCAGATGATGCAACCAGAGTCATGGGATGGCCTGATGATCTGAAACTGCGTTCGTCAATGACGTTGTTTGCGCTGGCGGCAAAAGAGAATGAAGTCTTTCGGAGAGTACTGGATAAGTTCTTTGATGGAAAATTAGATGCGCAGACAGTAGATATCCTGGATATGAGATATCTGGTGATGAGAATTGATGAACCGGATTTTGGATGTGAAGGAAGACCGGACGGGGTAGAACCAATGGCTAAAGTAACCCTTCTGAAGCTGAAAAGTGAAGAAGAGATTCAGTTAGAGATTCCGGATGCGGAACTTTATCAGAAGGAGATTAATGAGGGCAATGAAGTGGCATTCAGTCCGGATGGGGTTATATTAAAACTTTCATAAACTATATGAAGCTATATGTGTGAAGCGTGGGGAGAACGTAAAAATGTGTGAAAAAGATCGCGTATGTGCTACATGAAAGGGGAGAGTGTAAAAATATGAAAAATAAAAAGGAAAAGAAGCAGGAAGAGGAAGAGCTGACCGGTATGGCGGCTGTATGGGATTATCTGAAAACATTTCTGATCATATTCTGTGTTGTATTTGCGATGAACAAACTGGTGTATATCAATGCCGTGATTCCGTCGGAATCTATGCAGAATACGATTATGAAAGGAGACCGGGTGCTGGGAAACCGTCTGGCATATATCAAAGATGATCCAGAGAGATATGACATTGTAATCTTCAAATATCCAGATGATCCGTCCAAGATTTTTATCAAGCGCGTGATCGGACTGCCAGGAGAGACGGTTACCGTGAAAGACGGGAAGATTTACATTGATGGAAAAGAGCAGACACAGGCGGTAAGCTTCTGCCCGGAAGAGATGGCAGGAAGCTTCGGACCTTATGAAGTTCCGGAAGATAGTTATTTTGTAATGGGGGATAACCGGAACAATAGTCTGGATTCCAGATACTGGGATAACACGTATGTAAAGAAAGAGGCAATTCTGGCCAAAGCAGGATTCCGGTACTGGCCGCTTAATAAAGTTGGATTTGTAAATAAATCTGCAGAAAAATAGTTGCAATTGTTTTCTGTGTTTTATATAATGAATAAAGTTTTGCGAGAAAAGGCTCTGAAGCGATATCAGGGTCTTTTCTTAACGTAAACACATAGAATGAAGATGAAAGATAGCGATATACACAGATGACGGAAAAGGAGGAAAACAGGATGGAAAAAGATATGACGGCCGGCACTCCCGGAAAGATCATTTTCAATTTTACAATGCCGATCTTTATCGGTAATATTTTTCAGCAGTTTTATAATATGGCAGATACGGTGATCGTCGGGAAATTTGTCGGTAATGCGGCACTGGCGGCGGTAGGAGCATGTGGAACACTGGTATTTCTGATCATTGGCTTCCTGCAGGGAGTTACGGCGGGATTTACGGTTGTTACAGCACAGCACTTCGGAGCCGGAAACATGAAGGCGATGAAGAAGTCTGTGGCATCCGGTGCGGTACTTACAGGGATCGTAACCGTTATTCTTACATTGCTGAGCATGATCAGTATGGCGAAGGTGCTGCATCTGATGAATACACCGTCAGACATGTATGGAGAAGCTTACGGATATATTATGGTCATTTGCGGCGGGATTGTGGCACAGGCACTTTACAATTATCTTGCAAGTGTATTAAGGGCACTGGGCGATAGTAAGCGTCCGCTTTATTTTCTTGTGATTGCAGCACTTTTGAATATTGTGCTGGATCTGGTGTTTATCATTGTCTTTAGAATGGGAGCGGCAGGGGCAGCCTATGCGACAGTGATCGCACAGGGAATTTCGGGAATCCTGTGTCTGCTATATATTGCAAAGAAGGTTCCCGCACTGTATCTTCATAGAGAAGACTGGGAAATAGATAAGAATCTGGCCGGATGGCAGCTGAAGATCGGACTTCCGATGGCATTCCAATATTCCATCACGGCGATAGGAACGATTGTTGTACAGTCTTGCCTGAATATCCTCGGTTCTACAGCTGCAGCCGGATTTGCGGCAGCAAGCAAGATCGAGCAGGTGTTTACGCAGGCCTACGTTGCGCTTGGTACAACGATGGCGACTTACTGTGCACAGAATATGGGGGCAGGGAAATATACGAGAATCCGTAAAGGATTTAAGAGTGCAACATTGATTGGATTTATTTATGCGGTTGTGACAGGTGTGATTATTTTCTTTGTCGGAAAATATATGACGATATTCTTTGTATCAGAGAATGTAAATCAGATCATGGAATATGTGGATATTTATTTGAGGTGTGTAAGCGTGTCATTCCTGCCTCTTGTTATTGTTAATTTGTATAGAAACGGAATTCAGGGAATGGGATATGGACTGCTTCCGATGACAGCGGGGATTGCAGAACTTGTCGGACGGAGCGGTGCATCGCTGATTGCATCACATTTTGGCAGCTATATGGGAATCTGTCTGGCATCTCCGGCGGCATGGGTGCTGGCGGGAACACTTCTTCTTATTATGTACTTTGAGATCATGAAAGGAAAGAAAGACAGAAATTTGAAAAATAGATAGAAAACTGAAAAGCAACTTGTTATAATAAAATGTACGAATGAACATAGAAACATTGATGGGTGAAACAGCATGAATCAAAGAGTAATAAAAAAAGTCCGCTGTAATATCTGTTCAGCGGGATGTCCGATCGATGCTTATGTAGAAGAAGGAACGCTTGTGTCGGTAGAAGGCAGCCGGGATCTTCCGGGGCAGAGTGGAGGATTATGTTCTAAAGGAGCTGCTTCCAGGCAGTATGTTTATAACAAAGACAGGATTCTGTATCCGATGAAACGGATCGGAAAAAAAGGAAGCGGGGAATTTGAACGCATATCCTGGGATGAAGCGTATCGGATGATTGCAGAGAATCTTCTCAGGATCAAAAAAGAATATGGTCCGCAGGCGGCAGCATTTTATGCGGGATATCCGAAATGGTACAGACCGGCACTTCTGCGGCTTGCCAATGCTTACGGGTCTCCGAATTACTGTACGGAATCCAGTACCTGTTTTCAGTCGGCGGCAATGGCATGGAAATCTATTTATGGAAATGACATCTGCTTTCCGGATCTGATGCATGCACAGACGGTTCTCGTATGGAGTAACAATCTGTATCATTCCAATGTGGGAATGGCAAGACCTTATCAGTCGTTAAAAGCACGTGGGGCGAAGATCATAGCCGTAGATCCAAGAGAGACCGTAACGACACAGGCAGCGGATATCCACTTGAAACTTCTGCCGGGAACGGACGGAGCACTTGCGCTGTCTATGGCACAGGTGATCATAGAAGAAGGGCTGTATGATAAAGAATTTGTAGAAAAATATGTATATGGTTTTGAAGAATACAAAGCGTATGTGAATCAATTTCCACCGGAAAAAGCAGAGAAGATCACCGGTGTAGATAAGAAACTGATCCGTGAAGCTGCCAGAATGTATGCATCTAACGGGCCTGCCGGGGTGATGTTTTCAGCGTCTCCAGTTGTACATAATATTAATGGAATGCAGAATTACCGGGCAGTGATGTGTCTGATCGCACTTACCGGCAACTATGATATTCCAGGTGGCAATCCGTCAAGACCGGGTCCGGTGTCTCCTTGCAATGAATATGGAAAAGTAAAACGGCTGGATACGATAGAAGCCATCGGTGAGAAAGATTTTCCGGCATGGTTTGATCTACCGTGTGAGGAAGCGCAGTGTACAAGAATTGCAGATTATATTCTGAAGGAAGAACCATATCCGTTGAAAGCTGTGGTGGGATTCGGCCTGAACCACAGAATGTGGCCGGAGCCGGAGCATTTTCAGAAAGCATTAAAAGCGCTGGACTTTTATGTGAATGTAGATCTGTTTTTCTCAGATTCAAGCAAGATGGCAGACCTGGTTCTTCCGGCAGCGTCTTCCTTTGAACGAGATGTTGTGCTGAATGGACGGGGAGGAATGTTCTTCCTGTCAGAAAAAGCAATCGAACCGGTCGGAGAGGCGAAGAATGATATTGAGATCATGATCGGCATGCTTCGTGCCATGCAGTTACATGATGAAGCATTGGAACATGGCTATGAGAAATATATGGAATATATTCTGGAGCCATCCGGTGTCACACTGGAGGAATTGCGGGCGCATCCGGAAGGGGTAAAAGGACGTGTGATCACTCCGCCTGCATTTAAGAGATATGAAAAAGAAGGCTTTCATACACCATCCGGTAAGGTGGAATTTGTATCACAGATACTCGAACGTTACAAAGACAGCCACGGATATTCCGGACTTCCGGAATACAGAGATTTCCGTGAGGTGTCAGGCATGGACAGGGAAGCATATCCACTGATTCTGAATACCGGTTCCAGAAAACCACAGCTTTTCCATGCAAGAACATACCGGGTACCGTGGCTTGCAGGACTTGAAGAGGCAACACTGGTAGAAATCCATCCGAAAGATGCGAAAAAGTATGGTATTGCAGATGGTGACATGGTGAGGGTATCTTCCCCGGTGGGAAGTATCTGCGGAATTGCGGCGGTTTACCTGAACAGCCAGCCGGGAATTGTACACGTCTATCATGGCAATGCAAAGGGTGAGGCAAATGATCTGATAGACAGAAATTATCTGGATCCAATTTCAGGATTCCCGGGATATAAAAGTTATTTCTGTAAAATCAAGAAAGAAAAAGGCGAGGTGAAGGCATGAGTTACCGATTAAAATTTGATCCGGATAAATGTGTCGGCTGTTATGCCTGTCATATAGCCTGTCTGGATGCACACCATGATGTGGAAGATGTAGATGCAAAGAGCCATCGGACGGTCAAAAAGGTAGTGAAAAATCAGTTTGAAAAGAATATCTGTCCGGGCTGTGCTCACTGCGGTATCTGTATCAAAGCCTGTCCGGTGCAGGCAATTTACAAAGATCCGAAGACTGGATTTGTACTGACAGACAAAGAAAAATGTATTGGATGCTGATACACTGAAAGAGCCGACCGTATTGCCGACTCGTATTCCGAATTTGCTGGTAAATGGAGCATCTGGTATCGCCGTTGGTATGGCGACAAATATGCCAACACACAACCTTAGCGAGGTGCTGGACGGCTGTATGGCCTACATTGATACTCGTGGGGAAATGGAAGTAGCTGAATTTGATGCAATATATCAAAGCTCCTGATTTCCCGACAGGTGCGACTATCTACGGATATGCTGGTGTAAAAGACGCCTTTGAAACAGGTAAGGGACGTATTGTTTTGCGCGGTAAAGCAGAAATCGAGACGGAAAATAATCATGAGAAGATTATCATTTCGGAAATCCCTTATGGTGTAAATAAAGCCGAACTGATCAAGTATATTGCCGATTTAGTGAATGAAAAGCGCATAGACGGCATATCGAATGTAAATGACAAGTCGGACCGCCAAGGCATGAGAATCGTCGTGGATGTAAAAAGGGATGCAAATTCGAGTGTTGTGCTCAACAAGCTATATAAGATGACGGCATTGCAGTCTTCCTTCAGCGTCAATAATATCGCGTTGGTGAATGGGCGTCCCAAACTGCTCAATCTGAAAGATTTGATCAAAGCGTTTGTCGACCATAGACATGAAGTTGTGATTCGCCGTACGAAATACGATTTGAAGAAAGCCGAAGAACGTGCCCATATCTTAGAAGGTCTGATTATTGCTTCCGATAATATTGATGAAGTCATTGCAATCATCAAATCATCTAAAAGCCCTGCTGAAGCTATCGAACGTTTGATGGAACGTTTCTCCCTGTCGGATATACAGTCTCGTGCCATTGTAGAAATGAGACTTCGCCAGTTAACTGGCCTGGAACAGGATAAACTTCGTGCAGAGTATGAAGAAATCGAAAAATTAATCGCATATTTGAAGGAAATTCTAGAAAATGACGATCTTTGTATGAAAGTCATCAAAGACGAGTTGCAGGAAATCAAGGACAAGTACGGAGATGAACGTAAAACAGATATCGTTTATGCCTCCGAAGAACTCAATCCTGAAGACTTCTATGCAGATGATGAGATGATCATTACCATCTCCCACATGGGATACATCAAGCGTACGCCGCTTAGTGAATTCCGTGCTCAGGGACGCGGCGGAGTAGGGGCCAAAGGTTCTGAAACGCGTGACGAAGATTTTGTAGAATATATCTATCCGGCTTCCATGCATGCTACCTTGCTGATCTTTACGGCAAAAGGAAAATGTTATTGGTTGAAAGTGTTCGAAATTCCGGAAGGAGCGAAGAACTCAAAGGGTAGAGCGATCCAGAACTTGTTGAACATCGAACCGGATGACAAGGTCAACGCTTTCATTCGCGTAAAGAAGCTGACGACAGACACCGAGTTTATTAATTCGCACTATCTGTTGTTCTGTACAAAGAAAGGTGTGATCAAGAAGACGTTACTGGAAGCATATTCTCGTCCTCGTCAGAATGGTGTAAATGCCATCACATTACGTGAAGACGACGGTCTGATCGAAGTTTGTATGACAAATGGCAATAATGAAGTTCTGATTGCAAACCGTAACGGACGTGCTATCCGTTTCCATGAAAATGCAGTGCGCGTTATGGGCCGTACAGCATCCGGTGTAAGAGGTATGACACTTGATGACGATTCTAACGACGAAGTTGTAGGAATGGTTTGCATTAAGGACAAAGAAAAAGAAACTGTACTGGTTGTGTCCGAACAAGGTTACGGCAAACGTTCTAATATCGAAGATTATCGTATTACGAATCGCGGAGGTAAGGGTGTCAAAACCATCAACATTACGGAAAAGACCGGTAAACTGGTTGCCATCAAGAATGTTACGGAGGAAAACGATATTATGATCATTAATAAATCCGGTATCACAATCCGTATGAAGGTATCCGATCTGAATGTCATCGGACGTGCAACACAAGGGGTACGCCTGATTAATTTAGGAAAACGTAATGACGAAATCGCCTCTGTATGCAAAGTGCTGTCACAGACCGAAGAAGAGATCGCTGAAGAAAAAGCACAGCGTGAAGCTTTAGAAGATGCGGCAATTCATGAACATCCAATAGAGAATACCGATTTCGAAGATGTTTCTGATGATGTCGAAAAGCAATGAAAATGCGGACGATACAGAAGGAACAACTGAGGAATAATTTAAACAAATAGAAATATTAATCTCAAATCACTATCACAAATGAAACGAGTATTATTGACAGTTGCACTATGTGTTGCAGCATCTGCCTCTTTCGCACAGAAAAAAGTTGTGAACGAGGCACAGAGTATTGCGAAAGGAAGTAACGCAGATTTCGGAGAAGCCAGAACCTTGATCAAAGGAGCGTTGGAAAATCCGGAAACTAAAGACGATGCTAAAACTTGGTATGTAGCAGGTTTTATCGAAGATCAGCAGTTCAATGCTGAAAGAGCTAAACAAATTCTGGGACAGCAACCCAACGAGCCGGTTATGTACGAAGCTTTGTATGGTATTTTACCTTATTTCCAGAAAGCCTACGAACTGGATCAGTTGCCTAATGAAAAAGGTAAAGTGAAACCTAAATACACAAAAGATATCAAAAGTATCTTGAGCGCAAACCATGTATATCTGTTCAATGGTGGTGCATATTATTTCGATAAACAAGAGTATAAAAAAGCATACGATTTCTTCAACCAATATGTAGAAATATCCGAACTGCCAATGTTCGCAGGGACTCAGACTGCGGAAAAAGACTCTACATTCATGACAGTTCAGTTCTATGCAGCAGCAGCAGCTTCTTTAGCTAAAGATTCCAGATTGGCTATTGCCGCTTTGGAACGTGCTAAAAATACTCCTTATCGTCAATATGATGTTTATCAGTATCTTTGCTACGAATACGGAGAGGCAAGAACTGCTCAGGATTCTGTTATGTTGGAAAAAACA
>ENA-OPZZ01000198-OPZZ01000198.1-human-gut-metagenome-genome-assembly--contig:-NODE-198-length-47957-cov-5.807171_pt1 | contig 47957 bp, 49 predicted proteins | sample MGYA00242487_ERZ504511 | MGnify/ENA primary metagenome ERZ504511 (study PRJEB26092, sample SAMD00036241) | human gut metagenome | host: Homo sapiens | study: EMG produced TPA metagenomics assembly of... | reverse complement strand
CGGTCGTGGACGTATCGTAGGCGATTACCGTCGTGTAGCTCTGTACGGTATCGATTTCCTGCTGGAGGAAAAAACACTACGATATGAAACGTTACGAAAGACATGGAATGAAAGGAACTGATTTCCGTCTTCGTGAAGAACTTGCAGATCAGATGAAAGCTCTGAACGAAATGAAAGAAATGGCTGCATCTTACGGCTTCGATATTTCCGTACCGGCGAAAAACGCAAAAGAAGCAGCACAGTGGCTGTACTTCGGATATTTGGCAGCAATCAAGACTCAGAACGGAGCAGCAATGAGTGTTGGTCGTGTATCCACATTCCTGGATATCTATATCGAGAGAGACCTGAAAGCAGGCGTTCTGACAGAGAAAGAAGCACAGGAACTGATTGACCATATGGTTATGAAGTTCAGAATGGTAAAATTCGCAAGAGTTACATCCTACACAGAACTGTTCTCCGGTGACCCGGTATGGGCTACTCTGGAAGTTGGTGGTATGGGACAGGACGGACGTTCCATGGTAACAAAGAACGATTTCCGTTTCCTGCATACACTGGAAAACATGGGACCGTCTCCGGAACCGAATCTGACTGTTCTTTATTCTTCCAGACTGCCGGAATCTTTCAAAGATTACGCAGCAAGAATTTCTGTAACAACAAGTTCTATCCAGTACGAAAACGACGATGTTATGCGTCCGGTATGGGGCGATGACTACAGCATCTGCTGCTGTGTATCCGCTACTCAGACCGGTAAAGAGATCCAGTTCTTCGGCGCTCGTGCGAACCTGGCAAAATGCTTACTGTACGCAATCAACGGTGGTATCGACGAGAAGACAAAAGTTCAGGTTGGACCTGCTTACAGACCGATCACAGCAGAATACATGGATTATGATGAAGTAATGGAACATTACGACACCATGATGGACTGGCTGGCTAAACTGTATGTAGATACTCTGAACATGATTCACTACATGCATGACAAATACTACTATGAAGCAGCAGAGATGGCTCTGATCGATACAAATGTAAGACGTACATTTGCTACAGGTATCGCTGGATTCTCTCACGTAGTAGACTCTCTGAGTGCTATCAAATATGCAAAAGTTAAAGCAATCCGTGACGAAGACGGTGTGGTAGTTGATTTCGAGACAGAAGGCGAATTCCCAAGATACGGTAACGATGATGACCGTGCAGACGATATCGCTATCTGGCTGCTGAAAACATTCATGCACAAACTGAACAAATGCCATACATACAGAGATTCTGAGCCGACAACATCTATCCTGACTATTACATCCAACGTAGTATACGGTAAAGCTACCGGTACTCTGCCGGATGGTAGAAAACTGGGAGAGCCTCTGGCACCAGGAGCTAACCCATCTTACGGTGCAGAAAAGAGTGGTCTGCTGGCTTCTCTGAACTCTGTTGCTAAGCTGCCATACGAACTGGCACTGGATGGTATCTCCAATACACAGACCATCAGCCCGAGTGCACTGGGACATGATGATGAAGAAAGAGTACACAACCTGGTACATATCCTGGATGGTTACTTCGATCAGGGTGCACACCACCTGAACGTAAACGTATTCGGTACAGAAAAACTGATCGATGCTATGGAACATCCGGAGAAACCGGAATACGCAAACTTCACAATCCGTGTATCCGGATATGCTGTTAAGTTCATCGACCTGACTCGTGAACAGCAGCTGGATGTTATCGCAAGAACCTGCCACAAAACAATGTAATTTGTCTGACAGATTCAGGTGAATAAACAGTAATATAAAATAAAATCGTTTGGCGGTGCAGTGAAAAACTGTATCGCCAAATGTTTTCTATGGTAAAATATAAAAGAAAAAATGGAGGAGCTTATGTCAGAAGAAAAGAAAGAGCTGACAGGATATATTCATTCACTGGAAAGTTTCGGTTCTGTAGACGGACCGGGAGTACGATATGTGATCTTTGTGTCCGGATGTGCGATGCGCTGCCAGTTTTGCCATAACCCGGATACCTGGGATATGAAAGTTGGAACGCCTTACACCGCAGATGAACTGCTGAAAAAAGCAGTCCGCTATAAAGGATACTGGGGAAAAGAAGGCGGAATCACCGTCTCCGGCGGAGAACCGATGCTGCAGATCGATTTTCTGACAGAACTTTTCCGGAAAGCCAAAGCCCAGGGCATCCACACCACATTAGATACCAGTGGCAACCCTTTTACCAGAGAGGGTGAGCGCTTTGAGAAGATCAAAAAACTTCTGGAAGTGACAGATCTTGTGATGCTGGATATCAAACACATCGATGATGAACAGCATAAGATTCTCACTGGTCAGACGAACCAGAACATTCTGGATATGGCAAGATACCTCGATGAGATCGGAAAACCGATGTGGATCCGCCACGTGTTAGTGCCGGAGCGAAGCGACAAAGACGAATATTTGACCCGTCTGGATGCATTTATCCAGTCTCTTCACAACGTACAGAAAGTAGAGGTTCTACCCTATCACACACTGGGTGCATACAAATGGAAAGAACTCGGTTATGAGTATCCGCTGGAAGGCATCGATCCGCCGACTCAGGAGAGAATCAAAAATGCAAATCAGCTGCTGCATACAGGAGCGCGGGTTTAAAGTGTTTACAGGGCACATTATAATAGGAAATGTCATGAAAAAAGCAAAGCATTTTTCATGACATTTTTTTCTTTACCCGTTCTGTATTTTCATGTATACTGTTTATGATAGGTGAATTATGTCCAATATTGTAAACATCAAGAATAAAGAGGTGATTGAAATACATGATTAAAATAAAAGAATACGTGATGGCAGAAAGCCTGGAGCAGGCGTATGAATTGAATCAGAAGAAGCGAAACTGTATCATTGGAGGCATGCTGTGGCTGAAGATGGGAAACCGGATGGTTCCGACAGCCATCGATCTGTCCAATCTGGGACTGAATACCATCGAAGAAAATGAGGAAGAATTTTCCATTGGCTGTATGACAACTCTGCGGCAGCTGGAGCAGCACGAGGGACTGAATAGCTACACAAACGGTGCAGTCAGTGAGAGCGTAAGAAGTATAGTCGGTGTACAGTTCCGGAATCTGGCAACCGTTGGCGGAAGTATTTTCGGAAGATTTGGCTTCTCGGATGTACTGACCTGTTTTCTGACACTGGATACCTGGGTGGAACTGTACAAAGGCGGCTGCATCCCACTTGCCGAATTTGCCAGGCAGAAACCGGACCGGGATATTCTGGTGCGCCTGATTGTGAAAAAACATGAGGATAAAAGTGTCTATCTGTCTCACAGAAATTCAAAAACAGATTTTCCGGTACTGACCTGTGGTATTTCGTTACGGGATGGACAGATCTATACGGCAGTCGGTGCCCGCCCGTCGAGAGCAGTCTGTCTGTCTGTGTCCGAGGCTGACTGGAAGAAAAAGGGCAGTGAAGCACTGGCCGGAGAGCTGGCTGCGCAGTTTCCGACAGAAGGAAATATGCGTGCGGGAAAAGAATTCCGAAGCCATCTGGCAGAAGTTCTGATCAGCAGAGGGCTCAAACAGATAGAAAAGATGCAGGAGGTATAACGGTATGAAGATCCAGATGACGTTAAATGGTAAAAAAATCACAGAAGAGATTCAGCCGGGGATGCTCCTGCTGGACTTTGTGCGTGCCCATGGGTGTAAAAGTGTGAAAAGAGGATGTGAGACGGCAAACTGCGGGTTGTGTACAGTATTTGTAGATGACAAACCGGTACTTTCCTGTTCCACTCTGGTGGCGAGAGTATCCGGCCATAAAGTAGATACTCTGGAAGGACTGCAGGAGGAAGCGGCGGAGTTCGGTGCATTTATCGCCAATCAGGGAGCAGAACAGTGCGGTTTCTGTAATCCTGGCATGATCATGAACGCACTGGCACTGTTTCGTGAGAATCCGGATCCATCCGAGGAAGAAATAAAAGAATATCTGGCAGGAAATCTATGCCGTTGTTCCGGATACGAAGGACAGCTCCGGGGAATCCAGCAGTTTCTTGCTTATAAAAAAGAGAAAGAAGGTGCAGTATGCAGGTAGTAGGACAACCGGTGATGAAAAAAGATGCAATGGCGCTGGTAACAGGAAAACCGGTCTTTACACAGGATGTGGCTCCGGCTGACTGTCTGGTGGTAAAAGTACTTCGAAGCCCGCATGCCAACGCAAATATTCTGTCAATAAAAACAGATGCAGCAAAGAAGGTTCCGGGAATCGAAGCTGTGTATACCTGGGAAGATGTACCAACCCAGCGTTTTACCATGGCCGGACAGACCTATCCGGAGCCAAGTCCCTATGACCGTCAGATCCTGGATCAGCATGTACGCTATGTGGGGGATCCGGTGGCCATCGTAGCGGGAGAGAATGAGGAGTGCGTAGACAAAGCACTGAAAATCATTAAAGTACAGTACGAAGTTCTACCGGCCATTCTGGATTTTCACAAAGCCAAAGATAATGAGATTCTGGTTCACCCGGAAGAAAACTGGAAAGCATTATGTCCGGTGGGAGCAGATAATAAGCGCAATCTGGTGGCAACAGGAACCAGCGGTTACGGGGATGTGGAAGCCGTTTTCAAAGACTGTGAAGTGATGGTGGAAGAGACCTATCATGTAAAAGCAGATCAGCAGGCGATGATGGAGACTTTCCGTACCTGCTGCTTTATGGATACTTATGGCAGACTGAATGTGGTGAGTTCCACACAGATCGTCTTTCATGTACGAAGAATCCTGTCCAATGCCCTGGGAATACCAAAATCAAAGATCCGTGTCAGCAAACCGAGAATCGGTGGTGGATTCGGGGCAAAACAGTCGGTGGTAGCGGAAGTTTTCCCGGCTTTTGTCACCTGGAAGACCGGAAAACCGTCTATGATCATTTACAGCAGACAGGAATCCCAGACCGCATCTTCCCCACGGCATGAGATGGAAGTAACCGTACGGCTGGGAGCAATGAAAAATGGTAAGATCCGCGCGATCGATGTATATACGTTATCCAATTCCGGTGCGTATGGGGAACATGGTCCGACGACGGTTGGTCTGTCCGGACACAAATCCATTCCGTTATACGAAGGATCTCTGGAGGCTCATCGTTTTTCCTATGACGTAGTTTACAGTAATGTGATGTCTGCAGGTGCATACCGTGGATACGGAGCAACTCAGGGGCAGTTTGCGGTAGAATCCGCAGTCAATCAGCTGGCGGCAAAGATCGGCATAGATCCTCTGAAGGTTCGTGAGATGAACATGGTACGTGAAGGGGTGCAGATGCATTCTTATTACGATGAGGTAAGTAACAGGCTGTGCACTGGATCGTTGTCTGGAGCGTGGCAGCAAAGATGATCGACTGGGAAGACAAATATCCGGCAAGAGATATGGGAAACGGTAAAGTGCGAAGCGTGGGAATGGCCATGTCCATGCAGGGTTCCGGTATCTCCGGTGTGGATGTGGGGTCTGCGGATATCAAACTGAACGAAGACGGTATCTACACCCTTGCGATAGGTGCGGCAGATATGGGAACCGGCTGTGATACGATTCTGGCACAGATGGTAGCAGAATGTATGATGTGCCCGATTGAAAATGTGATCGTCAGCGGTGCGGATACGGATACATCTCCGTATGATTCCGGATCTTATGCATCCAGTACCACGTATATTACCGGACGTGCGGTAGAAAAGGCCTGCAGAAAATTACAGGAACGGATCGTGCAGGAAGCTGCAAAGATCCTGAACTGTGAAAGTGAGGAACTGGAATTCGCCGGAGACAGTGTAAAACGTCTGGCTACCGGTGAGGAAGTTTCTCTTACCCAGATCGGTACAAGTTCCATGTGCGGAAGTATCAATGCCCTGGAAGCTGTGGAAGACAGCAGCTCACCGGTGTCCCCGCCTCCGTTTATGGCAGGTATGGTAGAGATTGAACTGGATAAAGAGACTGGTCATGTAGAGGTTCTTGATTATGTGGCAGTTGTGGACTGTGGTACGGTCATCAATCCGAATCTGGCACGGGTTCAGGTGGAAGGAGGCATTGTACAGGGAATCGGTATGGCACTGTATGAGAATATTCAGTACAGCCCAAAAGGACAGCTGAGAAATAATTCCTTAATGCAGTATAAGGTTCCGACCCGTCTGGATATGGGAAAACTGCGTGTGGAGTTTGAGAGCAGTTACGAACCGACAGGACCGTTTGGGGCCAAATCCATCGGTGAGATCGTTATTAATACGCCATCACCGGCACTGGCGCATGCAATCTATAATGCAACCGGTCTGTGGTTCAGGGAACTGCCGATCACAAGCGAAAAGATTGCGATGGGACTCCTGAAAAAATGAGAATTCGAATGATTTATATGGCGGCTGGAAACAGCCGCCGTTTTGGCAGTAATAAACTATTTTATCCGATCGATGGGAAACCGATGTACCGGCATGTCCTTGAACGGCTGGCTGCAATATGCGAACGGCACAGTGACTGGGAAATTGTGCTGGTCAGCCAGTATGAAGAACTTCTGGAACAGGGAAGACCATTTGCCCACCGGACAGTATTTTCACCGGAAAGCAGGGACGGTGCATCCTGGACTATAAAAAACGGGCTGAAGGAAGCAGACGATACGGAAGCATTTGTATTTTTTACAGCAGATCAGCCCTGGCTTCGCGAGAAAACTATGGAAGGGTTTGTCTGCGAAATGGAAAAACAGCATGCAGACCTGGGCAGTGTCTGCCATGGTGAAACGCCCGGTAATCCAGTCTGGTTTTCCAGAAAATATCTTCCTGATCTCAGGGCACTCTCCGGAGATCAGGGAGGGAGAAAGATCCTGAAAAAGCATCCGGAAGAGATTTGCTGGTATCCGGTAGCACATGCCGAAGAACTGGAAGATGTGGATTATAATTTTGATAATAATTTGATTGTACCGGACGGGGCATGCTGATATAATAAGGGGGACGCGAAAAGATAAAACATAAAAGGAGATATCCATGAAAAATGAATTGTTTTCCATTGGTCCGATCACAATCTACGGATATGGACTGATGATTGCCATTGGTGTGCTGGCGGCATACTTCAGTGCCACGTACCGGTCGAAAAAATATGCGCTGGATCCGGACAAAGTCTTCTATGTGACGGTCTGGGTGGTGATCGGTGGATTTGGAGGAGCAAAGCTTCTATATCTGATCACGCAGCTTCCGGCGATTCTTAAAGATCCTTCCCTTTTGAAAGATGCACGGAACGGTTTTGTGGTTTATGGAGGAATCATCGGAGGAATCCTTGCCGCATGGCTCTACTGTAAGGTGGCAAAACTGAAATTTATGAAATATTTCGATCTGGTTATGCCGTCGGTGGCACTGGCACAGGGATTTGGAAGAATCGGGTGTTTTCTGGCAGGATGTTGTTATGGAAAAGAGACAAACAGTGCATTTCATATTATTTTCCACGATTCTGCTTATGCGCCGAACAACGTGCCGTTGATTCCGACTCAGCTGATCTCCAGCGGGCTGGATTTTCTGAACTGCATCTTCCTGATGTGGTTTGCAGGAAAGAAAAAAGGTGACGGACAGGTGGCAGGGCTGTATCTGGTTTGTTACAGTGTGGGAAGATTTGTCCTGGAATTCTTCCGTGGGGATCTGGAAAGGGGAAATGTGGGAAGTCTGTCCACATCCCAGTTTATCGCTATTTTCACTGCGATTGCCGGCGTGGTACTGTTTTTATGGTTTGGAAAGAAAAAGGCACAGGGACCGGAAAAGAATATACAGGAAGAAAAGGTTGTGTAACTATTCAGCAGCCACTACCCCACGAGGTGTCTTGGCATGAATATGCCAAAATCCCGAGACATACAAGCAAAAATGCCATCACCGAAGGTGATTTTTAATGCAATTTTTCCTGTACCTGTGAAGGTACTGAACAGTTACAAGGTTACACAAGAGGAATCGGATACCTTCCGCAAATCGCTGGGATTGGATTTGCGGAAGGTATTACTTCTGAAAAACGTTTTGTAAAACAGGAAACCGGAAGAAAGAGAACGACAGGTCAGAAAGGAGACAGTATGGAAGAATCTTATGAAAGTTTTGCCGGTGTATACGATCTGTTCATGGATAACATTGATTATCCGGCATGGTGTACGTATCTGACCGGTATTTTAAAAGAATATGGAATCGAAGACGGACTGATCGCGGAGCTTGGCTGCGGTACCGGAAGTATGACAGAACTTCTGGCAGCTGAGGGGTACGATATGATCGGCATCGACAATTCCCCGGATATGCTGGAGGTCGCCCAGGAAAAACGGGTGGAATCCGGTCTGGATATTTTATATCTGATGCAGGATATGCGGGAATTTGAACTGTATGGAACGGTCAGGGCTGTTGTAAGCATCTGTGACTGCATGAATTATATTCTGGAGGAAGAAGATCTTTTGGAGGTCTTCCGGCTGGTCAACAATTATCTGGATCCGGGCGGAATCTTTGTCTTTGATATGAATACTCCGTACAAATACCGGGAGGTCATCGGCAACACGACGATTGCAGAAAACCGGGAAGAGGGAAGTTTTATCTGGGAAAACTGTTTTGATGAGGAATCACAGGTCAATGAATATGCATTGACATTATTTATTAAAGAAGAGGACGATCTTTACCGGAAGCACGAAGAATTTCATTACCAGAAAGCATATGAGCCGGAGAGAGTGAAAGAATTACTGGAGGAAGCAGGACTGAAAGTGGAAGCAATCTACGATGCATTTACCAGAGAACCGGTACGGGAAGACAGCGAGAGAATCTATTTTATTGCGAGAGAGTGTACAAAATAAAGAAATTGCAGAAAGTATGAAAACTTCCAGCAAGTAAGCTTGCGTCAGATTTCTGAACTTTTGACCCTGGTATCATAATAATTATATGAAAGAAAAAGAAAGGAAACAGATATGAGTGATTATATTGTAAGAGCGACCGCAGCTGACGGACAGATCCGCGCCTTTGCGGCTAACACAAAAGACGTAGTGGAGACCGCAAGAAAGGATCATAATACCAGTCCTGTGGCAACCGCGGCTCTGGGACGTCTGCTGACCGGCGGTGCGATGATGGGAATCATGATGAAAGGGGACAAAGATGTCCTGACATTGCAGATCAAGTGTAGCGGACCGATCGGAGGTCTGACGGTGACTTCTGATTCTAAAGGAAGAGTAAAAGGTTATGTAAACCATCCGGAAGTCATGCTCCCGGCGAATGCACAGGGAAAACTGGATGTGGGCGGTGCGCTTGGTCTTGGTGTCTTAAGCGTAATTAAGGATCTGGGTCTGAAAGAGCCATATGTGGGACAGACGGAATTAAAGACCGGTGAGATCGGAGATGATCTGACCTATTATTTTGCAAGCAGTGAGCAGGTGCCTTCCGCAGTAGGACTTGGCGTACTGATGGAGAAGGATAATACTGTCCGCCAGGCCGGTGGATTTATCGTGCAGCTGATGCCGAACGCAGAAGAAGAAGTGATTGAGAAACTGGAGAAAATCTGGCACAGATCACTTCTGTTACCGAACTTCTGGATCAGGGTTATACACCGGAAATGTTGCTGGAAAAACTGCTTGGTGATATGGATCTGGAGATCAATGAGAAAGTGCCGACCAGTTTCTACTGCAACTGTGATAAAGTACGGGTTGGAAAGGTGCTGATCAGCCTGGGAGAAAAAGAACTGCAGGGCATGATCGATGACGGTGAGCCGATCGAACTGAACTGCCATTTCTGTAACTCCAACTACAACTTCAGCGTAGATGAACTGAAAGAACTGCTCGAACTTGCCAGAAAATAGGCGGAAAGGAAAGCTATGAGACACGGATTTATCAAAACAGCAGCCGGCACACCGAAGATTCAGGTGGCAGACTGTGTATACAATGCAGGGGAGATTCTGAAACTGATCCGTCAGATGGAGACAGAGGGCGCAAAGATCATGGCATTTCCGGAACTTTGTATCACCGGATATACCTGCCAGGACCTGTTCTGGCAGACACTGCTTCTGGACAGTGCGAAGGAACAGCTGGTATGGGCTGGCAGGGGAAACCAGCCAGGTGGATGCGCTGATCATCGTAGGACTTCCATGGGAATATAACGGAAAGCTGTACAATGTGGCAGCAGTCTTAAACCGGGGAAAAATCCTTGGTCTGGTGCCGAAGACGAATCTGCCAAACTATGCCGAGTATTATGAGGCAAGACATTTCACACCGGCAGACCCGGAGACGCATATGGTAACGATCGGGGAAGAAAACGTGCCTTTCGGAACAAAGCTGCTGTTTTCCTGTCCGCAGATGTCTGGAATGAAAGTGGCTGTGGAGATCTGCGAGGATCTCTGGGTACCGAATCCGCCGAGCGTGGCTCATGCACTGGCAGGTGCGAATGTGATCATCAACCTGTCAGCAGGGGATGAAATCACCGGAAAAGATACCTACCGGAGAGAACTGGTAAAAGGACAGTCGGCGCGTCTGATCTGCGGTTATATCTATGCAACGGCCGGGGAGGGAGAATCTTCTACGGATCTGGTATTTGGCGGACACAATCTGATCTGTGAAAACGGCTCCATCTTAAAAGAGGCAAAACGTTTTATCAATCAGACAATTTACGGTGATCTGGATATCCGACGTCTTGTAACCGAGCGAAGGAAAATGACAACTTATCCGCCGGCAGATACGGCCGGTTATCAGGAAATTATATTTACACTGGAGAAAGAAGAAACCAGACTGACCAGAACTTTCCCGAGAAAACCGTTTGTACCGTCCGGAAAAGAAGAAAGGGAAAAACGATGTGACGAGATTCTGACGATTCAGGCAATGGGACTGAAGAAACGTCTGGAACATACTCACAGCCAGAGCGCTGTCATCGGTATCTCCGGCGGACTTGATTCCACACTGGCACTGCTGGTGACAGCCAGAGCCTTTGATTTTCTTGGCATGCCAAGGGAAAAAATCACGGCAGTCACAATGCCGTGTTTCGGAACTACTGACAGAACGTATCGTAATGCCTGCGATCTTACCAAAAAACTTGGTGCGACCCTGCGGGAAGTAGATATCCGTGAAGCCGTAACCATTCATTTCAGGGACATCGGACATGATATGGAAAATCACGATGTGACATACGAAAACTGTCAGGCGAGAGAACGTACGCAGGTGATCATGGATATCGCGAATCAGGCGGGCGGTATGGTGATCGGAACAGGTGACTTGTCGGAACTGGCACTTGGATGGGCAACCTATAACGGAGATCATATGTCCATGTATGCGGTGAATACGTCAATTCCGAAGACACTGGTACGCCATTTGGTGCGGTATTATGCGGATACCTGTGGAGATGATCGCCTGTCCGAGATTCTGCTGGATATTCTGGATACGCCGGTAAGCCCGGAGCTGCTTCCGCCAAAAGACGGCAAGATCGCACAGAAAACAGAGGATCTGGTGGGACCGTACGAACTGCATGATTTCTTCCTGTATTATATGCTCCGTGCGGGATACGAACCGGATAAGATCTTCCGGATCGCTGTACAGACCTTTGAGGGCGTGTATGACCGGGAAGTGATCCTGAAGTGGTTAAAGAACTTCTACCGGAGATTTTTTATGCAGCAGTTTAAGCGCTCCTGTTTGCCGGATGGACCAAAAGTCGGTACAGTAGCCGTATCGCCAAGAGGAGACCTGAGGATGTCCAGCGATTCCTGTGTGCGTATCTGGATGGATCAGGTGGAAAAATTATCATAAATGGATAACTTTCGAAAACTCGCATGGTTCGCGTTTGGTTGGAAGAGAAAAGGAGAAGGCAGCAAATGACAGAGACAAAAGAGCAGATGACAGATCTGATGGCGACGATACAGTTGCCGGAAGAAGGTATCCGGCAGCTTCTCGATGCAAGAGAGCAGCTGGAAAAAGAAGGTCACTGGGATGTGATCGTACAGACCGCAGAACAGGTGATGACAGCAGACGGGGAACTTTCCGTTCTCACAAAAACACTGGCAGAGACAGAGGGAAGAGAAGAAACATTTGGTGTCAACCGTTATCTTCTCGACGCACTGATGCTGTTTTGCTGCTGGGAAGAAGTGAAAATGCGGTATGAAAAACAGGGACTTCCGATGGATGTTTTCGATAAGAGTCTGGAAGATATGAAATGGAAAATGCTGGAGTGCTATGAGATTCATGGCGTGTACGGCAATTTTGTCGGTCACTGGTATGACGGATTCTTTAATCTGACCCGGTTTGGACTGGGAAGATTGCAGTTTGAACTGCGTCCGTTTGAGGGAAAAGAAGACTGTGAGGTGGATGGTGTACAGATTCATCCGGGAGATGCCGTGATCAATATGCATATTCCATCCGCAGGGCCGATGAAACCGGAACTTCTCGATGATGCATTTGCACGGGCAGAAGTATTTTTCAAAGAGCATTTTCCGAAGGATTACACCGTGTTTGGTGTGGAATCCTGGCTGATCGATCCGGATCTGGTACGGATCCTTCCGGAAGGAAATATGAAAGCGTATGCGGATCGGTTCCATCTGGTTGCAGCAGAAAAAAAGCGAGATGATTTTCCCGGATGGCTGGAGGGTATTCGGCGCAGAGTGGAAGAAGAAACCGGAAGAACTTCCCCGGAAGACCGGGCTGCAGAGAGCGATTGCAGACTATCTGCAGCAGGGCGGCAAACTGGGAAGTGGTTATGGCATATTTGTCCGGAAAAAATAAACATTTGAAATTATTGCTGCAAAACAGAAGCTTTCGCTAGTGCGCTTTTGATGGCTTCTAAGAGCAGCATGGAAGTGTACTTGTTGTCATCTTCGTAGGTGATGTCTTCGAGGGACTGCTTTTCATAGATCTGGGAGGCAAGTTCCTCGAGGGCAGGTTCCATCAGCGGGTACATGGCGGCGGTGGATTCACTTAAGTTTATCAGCTCGATGGAATTGATATGGCTGCTGTCCACGGTTACCTGCACGTCAAAGGTGTTGTCGTTCAGCTCGATGGCGGTGGTGTAGACACCCGGCAAATACTGTCCGGTGAGGGCAGAAGTTGTCTGGACAGAGGATGCGGTTTCTTTGTCTTTCGATGGTCCGAACATGATCAGAAGAAGAACAATCATCAGGAGACCGAGTACGAGAAAGATAGCGGTATAGATCACTTCTTTCATATGTAGTACAACAATCCTGGTTTTGGAAACTCATAGATACACACTCCTTTCCGATGCTTTTTATTAGTGTATGAGAAACAGCCGGGTTTTATGAAATCCCAGGAGAAAGTGACGGCTTTCCGAAACGGAGAAATAAAAAGAAACAGGGGAAAGGAAACATGGGAATGGATGCATGTACGCTGTGTCCGAGGATGTGCGGTGTAAACCGGGCAGCCGGAGAAAAGGGTTACTGCGGAATGGATGCAACAATACGGGCGGCGAGGGCGGCACTCCATATGTGGGAGGAGCCCTGTATCTCCGGGACGCAGGGATCCGGTGCGGTATTTTTTTCCGGATGCAGTCTCCGGTGTATCTTCTGTCAGAACTTTGAGATCGCGGAGGGAAACTGTGCGAAAGAGATCTCAGGGGAACGCCTCAGCGAGATTTTTCTGGAATTGCAGGAACAGGGAGCGGCGAATATCAACCTGGTAACAGCGGCACATTACGTCCCGGCTGTGATCGAATCACTCAAAAAAGCGAAGGCGCAGGGAATGGATCTGCCGGTGATCTACAATTCCAGCGGATACGAACGGGTGGAAACGGTGCAGATGCTCGAAGAGGTTGTGGATGTCTGGCTTCCCGATTTTAAATATATGGATTCGAAGCTTGCTTTTGCATATTCCAGGGCAAAGGATTACCCGGAAGTTGCCCGGGCAGCAATCCGGGAGATGATGAAAGCTGCCGGAACCTGTGCATACGATGAGGACGGTTATATCCAAAAAGGTGTGATCGTCCGGCATCTGATCCTGCCGGGACATACGAAGAATTCAATTGCGGTACTCGATGAGTTGTATGGAACGTATGGAGACGATCTGACCATCAGCCTGATGAACCAGTACACACCGCTTCCGCAGGTACGGAACATTCCGGATCTGAACCGGCGGGTGACGAAACGGGAGTACGAGAAAGTGCTGGATCATGCGCTGGATCTGGGTATCACCCAGGGATTTTTTCAGGAAGGCGGGACGGCAAAAGAAAGTTTTATTCCACTTTTTGACTATGAAGGGTTATAATGCAATCAAACAGAACGGGAAACAGCATATTCCGTGTGAACCAATCAGAAAAATGTAAAACACAGTTACGACCCCTGCCGGTAAAAAGACAGGGGTCGTAACTGTCAGAGAGAAGAAGACAGACGAAAAGATGCTGAGCGCAGACAGAAGCAGGAACAAAAAAAGGAGGAAAAGATCCATGGCGCTGCAATTTGTACCCGGCAATTCGGGGGCTGGAAAATCCTTTCAGCTGTATCAGAAAATCTTACAGGAAGCCGGGGAGCATCCGGAGAGAAATTATCTGGTGATCGTACCGGAACAGTTTACGATGCAAACACAGAAAGAACTGGTATCGTTGAGTCCACGGCACGGGATCATGAATGTGGATATTCTGAGCTTTGACCGCCTGGCACACCGGGTGTTTGCGGAAGTAGGCGGAGATCAGACACCGGTGCTGGAAGATGTGGGAAAGATTTTGATGCTGGAGCGTGTGGTACAGGAACAGAAGAAAAAACTGGGAGTTCTTGGCAGCAGTCTGGAAAAACTGGGAACCGTCAGTGAGATGAAATCACTGTTATCCGAGCTGATGCAGTACGATATTCACCCGGAGGAACTGGACGAGATCGGCAATCTGGCAAAAGACAAACCGCTGCTGTATCACAAATTAAAGGATGTGCAGACCATTTATAAGGGATTTCCGAGTTTTTGAGAAAACGATATATCACGGCGGAGGAAGTGCTGGATCTTCTGTGTGAGAAGATCGGAAGCTCCCGGCTGGTGAGAGACAGCTGGATCGCTCTGGATGGATTTACCGGATTTACTCCGGTACAGAATAAATTACTGCGGGAACTGCTGAAACTGGCACAGCAGGTATGGGTGACGGTGACGCTGGAGGAAAAGGTGTCTGTGGCACAGTTAAAACGTCCGCAGCATCTGTTTCGGATGAGTGGGGAGATGATGGAATCTCTGACCAGAATGGCAGCGGAAGAACGGGTGGAAGTCTTGGATCCCTGGTGGGTGCGTCCGGGGGAATATAGCCGTTTTTGCGAGGCACCGGCACTGGAATTTCTGGAACAGCATCTGTTTCGGTATGATAAACGGCAGTACCGGAAGGAACAGGAAGAGGTACAGATCTTTCAGGCCGGAAATCCGAAAGAAGAGATGGAAGAGATCGCCAGAAGGATTCGTCTGCTGGTGCGTACAAAGGGCTACAGGTATGGGGATTTTGCTGTGATCACAGGGGATATGACGATGTACGGAAGCTATGCCAGACAGGTCATGGAACAGTGTAAGATTCCTTGCTTTATTGATGAAAAACATTCCATCCTGATGAATCCGTTTGTAGAGTATATACGGGCGGCTGTCAATCTGGTGGTAGAGTATTTTTCCTATGAGAGTATGTTTCGCTATCTTCGCTGTGGGCTGTCTGGGATTCCGGTTTATCAGGTGGATCAACTGGAAAATTACTGTATCGCTGTGGGAATCCGCGGGGAAAAACAGTGGAAGGATCACTGGGTAAGACGGTACCGGGGGATGGAAGAAGGCAGTATCGAAGGAATCAACCAGATCCGGGAACAGGTCTGGGAAAAGATCGGTCCTTTTGCGGAGTATATGAAAGAAAAAGAGCACACAGTGGAAGAACGGACACGGATGCTCTATGAGATGATCGTAAAAGATGATATTCAGGAACGGTTATCTGAGAAAGAACAGGAATTCGCTACACAGGGCGATCAGGCGATGGTGAAAGAATACAGCCAGATTTACGGAATGATCATGGAACTTCTTGATAAGATGGTGCAGATGCTTGGCAGCGAGACGATCACGGCGAAGGAGTACGGACAGCTTCTCGATGTGGGATTTCAGGAGATGCGGGTGGGCATCATTCCACCGACGGCAGATCAGGTACTGATCGGTGAGATGGAGCGTACCAGACTGAAAGACATCAAAGTACTGTTCTTTGCAGGCGTCAACGACGGAATCATCCCGAAACACGGAGGGAAGGCAGGTCTGCTGTCTGAGTCAGATCGGGAATTTCTCGACAGCCGTCAGGTAGCACTGGCACCTACAGCAAGAGAATCCATGTATATCCAGCGTTTCTATCTGTATCTGAATCTGACGAAACCTTCCCGGTGTCTGTATCTTTCTTACGCTCAGTCAAATGCACAGGGGCAGGCACAGAGCCCGGCGTATTTGATCGCGCTGATTCTTCGGATGTATCCGAAACTGGTGATCCAGGATAATCCGAAAGACGAGATCAGCCAGATGCAGATTGCACAGCAGGCAACGGAGATTCTTCTGGAAGGACTTCGAAAGGACGGGGAACAGGAGCAGAACGATGGCTGGAAAGAACTGTTTTCCTGGTATCTGCGGTCGGAAGAATGGCGGGAGCAGTGTCTTCGCTGGATTCGGGCGGCATACGAGGGAGCACCGGAGAGCAGCATCGGAAAAGCGGCGGCAGTGGCACTCTACGGGAAAGAACTGGACAACAGTGCGACGGAACTGGAACGGTTTGCAGCCTGTGCCTTTGCACATTTTCTGCAATATGGTCTGAAAATCGAGGAACGACAGGAATACGAATTTCGTCAGGTGGATCTGGGCAATGTGATCCATCAGGCACTGGAACAGTTTTCACGAAATCTCAAAAAAAACCGGCTGACATGGCGCAGTCTGACGGATCAGGAACGGGATCAGCTGATTGATACGAGTGTGGAGGAAACCATTCACGACTATGGCAATACGATCCTGGAGAGCAGTGCAAGAAACCAGTATATGATCCTGCGTGTAAAACGGATCCTGCGGCGGACGGTCTGGGCACTGCAGCAACAGCTGAAAGCAGGAAAATATGAACCAAGTCGGTTTGAAATCTCTTTTTCTATGGAGGAAGATCTGAAAGCATCGAATTTTCAGTTATCGGAGGATGAGCGCCTGCGCCTGCGGGGGCGGATTGACCGGGTGGACCGCTATGAGGAGGACGATACGATCTATGTGAAAGTCATTGATTATAAGTCCGGCAATACGGCTCTGGATCTTACTTCGGTGTATCACGGACTGCAATTGCAGCTTATCGTATATCTGAATGCAGCACTGGAGCTGGAAGAAAAGAATCATCCGGGAAAACATGCAGAACCGGCGGGGATGTTTTATTATCATGTCAAAGATCCACTGGTGGATGGAAAACCTGGGGATGAGGAAGAGGAGATTGAACGGAAACTGCTGGAAAAATTAAAGGTGGACGGACTGGTCCGGGCAGAAGAAAAGATCTTAAAGGATCTGGATCGGGAACTGGAAGCAGGGAAAAAATCGCTGGTGATCCCGGCAGCTTACAATAAAAACGGCAGTCTTTCAAGTCGTTCCAAAACGGCAAGCAAAGAACAGTTCGAAGAACTCTGTGCCTATGTCAACGATAAGATCCGTGAAAATGGAACACGGATCCTTGACGGGGAGATGAAGAAAAATCCATATAAATTAAAACAACGGACCGCCTGCGACTATTGCAGCTTTAAGGAGATCTGCGGATTTGATGAAAAGCAGGAGGGAAACAGTTTCCGGAGACTTTCGACATTTTCCGATGAGGAACTGTGGAAGAAAATGAGAGAGAAAGGGGAGAAGGAAGATGGAAATGAAGTGGACACCGGAACAGCAGAAGGTCATTGAACTGCGGGACAGAAATATCCTGGTCAGTGCGGCGGCAGGATCCGGTAAGACCGCTGTTCTGGTAGAACGAATCCTGGGAAAACTGACCAGAAAAGATCATCCCATCGATATCGATCAGCTGCTGATCGTGACATTTACCCGGGCAGCAGCCGGAGAGATGAGGGAGAGACTGACGGAAGCTGTGGAGAATTATCTGGAACAGGATCCGGAAAATGAACATCTGCAAAGACAGCAGACGTTGATCCACAACGCACAGATCACGACGATCGACGGATTCTGCTCTTATGTGATCCGGAACTATTTTCACACCATCGATCTGGATCCCGGATTTCGCACAGCGAATGAGGGAGAGATCAAACTGCTGAAACAGGATGTGGCAAAAGAGGTGCTTGAGAGCAGTTACCAGGAGAGAACCGAAAGTTTTGACCGTTTTGTGGAGAGCTTTGCCACCGGAAAAAGCGATGAGGTGCTGACGGAACTGATTCTCCGGATGTATGAATTTGCCATGAGTAATCCCTGGCCGCTAGAATGGCTGGACAGCTGTACGAAGGCATACGAGATCAGGACAAAGGAAGAGCTGGTGTCCTGTATATGGATGAAAAAACTGTGGGAGGATGCCGGACACCTGCTGGATCAGATCACTTATCTTCAGGAACGGTGCAAAGAAGTGATCTACAGTCCCGACGGACCATATATGTACGGAGAAGCGCTGGAACAGGATCTTTTGTTTCGAAGAGATCTGGAAGAGGCTTTCGCAACACAGGATTTTGACGGATGCAGAGTCCTGCTGGATAGCTGGAAGCCAAAAGCACTGTCACGAAAGAAAGATGACAGTGTGCAGGAGGATAAGCGGGAGCTGGCGAAGAACCTGCGGGATCAGGCAAAAGATGCTGTGAAAAAACTGCGGGAGAATTATTTTTATGAGACAACGGAGGAAGTGCTGGAAGAACTGGAACTTTGCAGGGAGCCGGTGCAGGAACTGATTCGTCTGACCCGGCAGTTTATCGAGACATTTTCGGAAAAAAAGCGGCAGAAAAATATCGTTGATTTTACAGATATGGAACACTTTGCGCTAGAGATCCTGGTCAAAAAAGAAGACGGGGAGATCCGGTATACCCAGGCAGCGGATGAATTTTCCTATCGTTTTGAGGAAATTCTGATCGATGAGTACCAGGACAGCAATCTGGTGCAGGAGACTTTGTTGCAGAGTGTGTCACAGCTTCGCTTCGGGCGGCATAATCTGTTCATGGTTGGCGATGTGAAGCAGAGTATCTACCGGTTCCGCCTTGCCAGACCGGAACTTTTTATGGAAAAGTACGAAACCTACAGTCTGGAAGACAGTGTATGTCAGAGGATCGACCTACACAAAAACTTCCGAAGCAGAGCCGGGGTGCTCGAAGGGGTCAATCAGATCTTTTACCGGATCATGGGAAAGGATCTGGGAGCGGTGGAATACGATGCAGATGCGGCATTGTATCCGGGTGCGGTATTTGAAGAAAAGCCGGAGGGAGTACCGGAAGAACCGGCGTGCCAGGTGCTTGTGGCACAGACCGGCACGGACGGTATGGATGAGAAGATGCAGGAACAGAGTGATCAGGAGCTGGAAGCACGGATGATCGGAGAAAAGATCCGCAGCATGGTGGGAACAGAACTGGTCTGGGATAAGAAAGAAAAACAGTATCGTCCCGCACGTTATCAGGACTGTGTGATCCTGCTTCGGACGATCACCGGCTGGGCGGAGAACTTTGTCAATGTGCTGATGGACATGGGAATCCCTGCCTATGCTACCTCAAAAACAGGATATTTTTCCACGACAGAAGTACAGACGATCCTGAACTATCTGCGGATCCTGGATAATCCGATGCAGGAGATTCCATTTACCGGTGTCCTGTTATCGCCGTTAGGCGGGTGCAGTGCGAGAGAGCTGGCACTGTTAAAAGCCTGCTATCCGCAGGAGAAAATCTATGGCTGTGTCTGGAACTATCTGCAGGAGGGACAGGACGGGGAGTTGTGTGAAAAACTTGGCAATTTCTGGTCTGTCTATGAAAAACTCCGTGAAAAGGTTACTTATACGCCGATCCATGAACTGATCGGAGAGATTCTGACAAAGACCGGGTATGGGTTATACGCAGGTGCGATGCCCGGCGGTGCACAACGGCGGGCAAATCTGCAGATGTTGGTGGAAAAAGCCATGGAATATGAGAGCACCAGTTACCGTGGTTTGTTTAATTTTATCCGGTATGTGGAACAATTGCAGAAATATCAGGTGGATTTTGGTGAGGTCAATATCCGTGGAGAACAGGAAGATACGGTGCGGATCATGAGCATCCACAAAAGTAAAGGACTGGAGTTTCCGATTGTCTTTGCGGCAGGGATGGGGAAACGGTTTAATATGTCCGATGCCAGCACCGGTCTGGTGATCCATCAGGATCTGGGAATCGGGATGCAGGCGGTAGACCCCAAGGAGCCGGACGACAGGCATGTCACTGGTGCGGCAGGTGATCCAGAAACAGATCCGGCTGGAGGTCTGGGTGAGGAACCTGCGTGTATTATATGTGGCACTCACAAGAGCAAAAGAAAAACTGTCCTTACCGGAACCGTGAAAAAAATAGAAGGATTATCAGGCAGTACAGGCAGGAGGCGCGGGACTGGCAGGAAGAGAAACTTCCTTACGGCATGCGGGAAGGCGCGCGCTGCTACTGGGACTGGATTTTTCCGGCACTTGCCGGAGCAAACGAAGAGTTTCCGGTGCAGATCCTTGAGATGGAACATCTGATCAGGGATCAGGTAACAGACCGGGAAGACCGGGTACGTCAGAGAGCCGCATACGAAACCTGGGATCCGCAGGAGGTGTTTGATGCGAAGATCCGCAAAGATCTGGAAGAGAAATTTTCCTATGTGTATCCGTATGGATATTTACAGGAGATTCCGGTGAAGGTCAGCGTATCAGAGCTGAAAAAACAGGGCAGAGAGGAGCAGGAGGAAGAGACCGTCTATCTGTATGAGGAGAAAGAACAGGAACAAATCATTCCTGATTTTATGAAGGAGAGCAGGGAGCCGCTGTTGCAGGGCGCAGCAAGGGGAACCGCATATCACCGGATCCTGGAGTGCCTGGACTATGCAAAAGCAGATTCGCAGCAGGCGATCGAGCAGCAGATCGAAGAAATGTTGCAGGAGGAAAAGATCAGCAAAGAGACGGCCAAAGTGGTGCGTTCCAGTCAGATCAGCTGGTTTGTGCGTTCAGCTGTGGGAAAGCGGATGAAAGAAGCTTCTGCCCTTGGTACACTGCACCGGGAACAGCAGTTTGTGATGAGTATCGATGCCAGTGAGAGAAATCCCGCGTGGAATCAGGGCGAGCAGATCCTGGTGCAGGGAATCATCGATGCTTTCTGGGAAGAGGCGGACGGCCTGGTGCTGGTGGATTATAAAACTGACCATGTAAAAGAGGGACAGGAACTGATCGACCGGTATCAGAGACAGATGCATTATTACAGTCAGGCGTTGGAGCGCGCGTATGGAAAAAAGGTAAAAGCGTGTTATTTATATTCATTTGCGCTTGGAAAAGCGGTTGCTGTGGAGGTGTAACCTCCGCGGCAGCCGCTTTTTGTAGATATTTAGAAGAAGTCTTAAGATATTTTAAAGATTCCCAGGATTTGTTGACATCTAATATTATACGATGTATAGTATTAAATGCAAAACAACATACGGTCCGGGAAACCGGGGGAAAGGTATGAGCGGAGTCTTTTCGTGAAAACAGATCGGGAAAGGGTTCGAACATACAGAAAAAAGAAAAAGGGGTGCGATATGGTATTTAATACAGGAGCGGCTCTTTTGGATGCCATTGTTCTTGCCGTTGTCTCGAGAGAGAAGGAAGGCACTTACGGATATAAGATCACACAGGATGTGCGGAAGGTTATCGACATTTCCGATTCCACCCTGTATCCGGTGCTTCGCAGGCTGCAGAAAGATCAGTGCCTGATGGTCTATGATCTGGAATGTGCGGGGCGCAACCGGAGATATTATAAAGTAACCGAGCAGGGACTGGCCCAATTGGGGTTATACAAAGAGGAGTGGAAGAGATATTCATCCAATATTTCCATGGTTTTTGAGGGAGGAATCAACAATGAATCGTGAGCAGTTTATTGCACAATTAGCGAGACTTCTGCAGGATCTGCCGCCGGCAGAACGGCAGGAAGCCATTCGCTATTATCAGGAATATTTTGACGATGCCGGGGAGGAAAACGAGGATGCCGTGATCCAGGAACTGGGAAGTCCGGGAAAAGTAGCAGCAAGCATCAAGGCAAACCTGCAGTATGGCGGATCGACATTCGGAGCGAATGATACCGATATGGAAAATACAGGGACAGAAAGTCAGACGAAGGACGCCGATGGCTGGCAGCAGAATGGGCAGACAATGAACAGATGGAATCAGAGTACACAGCAAGGCTGGCAGAATGCAGATACGCAGGGACAGAACGGTCAGCAGGGAACCTGGCAGAATGCGGATACGCAGGGACAGAGCGGTCAGCAGCAGACCTGGCAGAATAGCAGTACGCAAAGCCCGTATGCGATGCAGGCGAGAAAACCGAAACGCGGTGTTGGCGGATGGGCACTGCTCATCATTATACTGGTCTTTGCATCTCCGGTGCTTCTCGGCGTTGGCGGTGGAGCACTTGGCATTTTTATCGGAATCCTGGCAACCGTATTTACCCTGTGGATCAGCTTTTTCGCCGTAGCGATTGGAATGATCGGAGGCGGGATCGCCGTTCTGATCAAAGGGATCCTTCATGCGATCAGTTTACCGGCAGCCGGACTGGTAAGCATGGGCGGCGGTCTGATCTGCATCGCACTGGGAATCTTATGCGCAGTATTTTTCCTGTGGTTTACCTTTCAGCTGTGTCCGCGTGTATTACGTACCACGCTGAATTTTATCTCAAGAATCGTACATAAAGGAAAGGAGGCAAGGGCAGAATGAAGCGTTTGAACAAAGGGTTACTTGTAACCAGCGGAATCTGCGGGGGACTCGGGCTTGCCCTTCTGATCTGCGGGATGCTTCTCGGAGGAATCCGGGGAGGAAATGATCTGGTGGATGCACTTTCCATCAACAGCGGGGATTTTCAGGAGATGAAAGATGAGGTTATGAGTGAAATCAGTGACCATACCAATTTTGATCCGGTTAACTGGTTTGTGGAATGGTTAACGGATATATTTTAAGCGTGGGTCCGAAAAAATAACAGAGAGTAAAAATTTATATGATAAAAGGAGAATCAGAATATGGAAAATAAGAGATTATATCGTTCCTCAACCAATTATATGATCTGTGGAGTCTGCGGCGGAATCGGAGAATATTTTAACATCGATCCGACGCTGGTGAGACTGGCATGGGTGATCTTTTCCTTTATGGGAGGATCCGGAATCCTTGCGTACATCATCGCATCGATCATCATTCCGAAATAAAGAACAACGTGAATAGAAAGTGAAAAAAAGGTCATACTTCAAGAGAAAAGGAGTGTGACTTTTTTTATGGGAAAAGAGAAAAAGATAAGCCGGGAGGATATCGCAAAGATGAGCCGGGAAGAGCGGATGAAATATGAGATCGCGCAGGAACTCGGACTTCTCGATCAGGTGCTTGAAGAAGGGTGGAAGACTCTGTCTGCAAAAGAGACAGGAAGAATCGGCGGGATCATGAACCGCAGACGAAAGCAGAAAGAAAAAGAAGGCGGGATCAGTCAGGAGAAAGAGCAGTAAAAGCCTGATGCCAGAGATCAGCAAGGAGCGTGTTGCCATGTGGCGTCAGATGAATCCCGTCGGTCGTGATCGCATCGATTCCTTCCTGGCGAGCTGCCTGTCGGAGGATTGAGTCCGTTGTGATAAAATGAGCAGAATAAGAGAGTGCCAGATCGCAGATGATCTGGCTTTCTTTTTCGATGTACGGATGCCAGACGGAATATTCTGCCGGTTCATCAAAAAGAAAAGGTTCCAGTAACAGGATGGTGGAAGTATGCTGGCATAAAAGATCCAGCACTTCCCGGTAAAAAGCAGAAAACTCCAGCGGAATCCTGGAGTGAGAAGTAAAAAGTTCCACGGGGATATCATTGACTCCGGCAAGGAGGGTGATCGCATCCCAATGACCGCCGATCCCGTCCCGACGGAGCATCTGTAACACCCGTTCAATGGTAAATCCTTCATGCCCCCGATTTACAAATCTGGCGTCTGCATATTCCGGTCTGCGGGCAAGGAGAGAGACATAGCCGTATCCAAGATTGGCAGGATCAAAAAGATGATCCGCATCGGTGATGCTGTCGCCCAGAAAAAGATACTGCTTCATATAATCCCTCCTTTGGTCATAATATTAGTTCGTGCTGTTTGTCAGCAGGGTATTCAGATTTAATTTTAAGATCCGGTCAAACTGTGTCAGCGAAGTATAGCGATAGCCATATGCAGCGGATTCAAACAGCACATAGAGATCGTCACCATCCACATAGATCTGTTCGAGTTTTGATGGAAAACGGATCTTCTGCAGCATGGTGTCTTCTTCAAGAAGCATCTGCAGAGAATTCGGAAATACTTTCAGAGATCCCGGGAGTACCCCGTAAGAGTGAGAGGTGAGGATCCTGTTTTTATAAAATGCCACACCCTGTGCCCGTTCTGTGATCACGCGCATCCCGGATGGCAGGGCAAGTGGTGTCAGCGAATCCACACCCAGCTGACCGTTTGTTATCGTGTCATCATCGACGGTACTGGTCTGTAAGGTTCCATCTTCGGTGATATCATATTCTTCCAGTACGCTTGCAGAATTGGAAGTATAATAACCGATATATAATGCATTATTATGATAGGTCAGAAAAGAATTTCGTGTAATTGCATACAGATCGTAAGACTGCGAGTAGGAAATCGGCTGATAGCCATCCTGAAAACAATAGCTTTTCAGCTGTTCCAATGTGATTGCATTGACCTGTGGAATACCACGGGACATACAGGAGATCCAGATGTTGTTATGAATCGTATCGTATGCGATCCCGCCGACATGGGATTTATTTCGAAGAACAATTTCTTTTACAAATTCATGGGTCTTTTTATCGATGACGTAGATGACAGAGTTATGCGTATTGGTATGACAGTAAGCAGTGACCAGAAGGTAATCTTCGGTAACGGCAAGTCCCTGGGGAGTCATGGAAGTACAGATGGAAGAAGTATTTTTTTCTCCAAAAACCTGTGTTTCTGTAGCATTAAGTCCAGGAATAATATAAGTACCATAATCAATTTCGGTAGCACGTCCGTATAAAGCTGCCCGTTTGACCTCCGGTGTCAGGGAAAGCAGATCCCGTCGGCTCTTAAAACTGTAGATTTCTTCCTGCACGGTGCCGGTAGCCATTGCCTCACGTTCCACCCGTCTGGTATATGCAGAAAAAAGGAGAATATATGAGGTAACTCCGATTCCGACCACAAGGAAAAAGACGAATATCCAGAAAATCCGGCGATGCTTTTTTGTGGATTTATTTTCTTTTTTGTGCCTGTTTTTCATAAGTTGTCTCCCGAGATGTGATGATACTGTCAATCTAACTATTCAACTGAAAAGTTACCTGTTAATCATATCTTATTTTAAGAAAAAATACAATTAAATATATAATATTCCTGAGTGGTGTGACATGCTCCCACCACTTAAATCATAGATTTTGAAGTGGGGGCTTCTTGCTCAATGGCTCTACTGAGCCAAGTATCTACAAGCTATCCTCGCGTGCCCCGCGATTTTTGCCCGGACACGGGCGTATTTTCTTACTTATTGTCCGGATACGGACAGTTTATGCCACCAGCATCCTTCTTGCCTCTTCGCGGATGTTGATTGCTGCATTTCGATCTCTGTCCATTTCATTCCCACACGTACAGCGGTAAACTCTTTCGGATAGTTTCAGCTCTTTTTTAATCTTTCCGCATTTACTGCATTTTTTGCTTGAAGGGAAAAAACGGTTTACCTTTACTAATTCTTTTCCTTTCCAGGCAAGCTTATAATCCAGCATATCCCGGAACATCCCGTATCCATTATCCTGTACACTTTTCCCAAAATGCAGGCACCGGCTCATCGCTTTCATATCAATATCCTCCACCGCAACTATATCGTACCGTTCTGTGATCCTGCGGCTCAGTTTATGCAGATAATCTCTTCTCTGATTGCGTATTTTTTCATGACACCTGGCAACTTTCTTTTTCTGCCGCACATAATTGCGGCTTTCTTTTACACATCTCGACAGTTTACGCTGCTCCCTTGCCAGCCTTTTCTCATTTTTTCTGAAGAATCCTGCTTCTTCCATCTCAATTTCTTCTGAAAACACTGCCATCCCCTGCATCGCATAATCAATCCCCAGTATTTTGGCATTACTGTAATCCTTATCTGCTGCTTGGTTTTCGCAGCTGTATCCTTCATACAGCAGACTTGCAAAATACTTTCCGGATGGCTCCATACGGACTGTCACTGATTTCAGGCGGCAGTTTTCTGCAGGCTCCCTGTGTTTTTTCATGGAGATCCATTTCAATTTTGGTAACCGGATCCGGCTACCTTCTACCAGAATATTTCCGTTGACCACATTTGTTGTGTAGCTGTTTTTGGAGTGATGTTTTGACTTGAAACGTGGAAATCCAACCTTCGGATCACGGAAAAAGTTCTTATATGCTTTCTCCAGATGAAGCTGAACATTTGCTAGGGCCAGCGAATCAACTTCTTTCAGAAATGAATACGTTTTTTTATACATAGCTGGTGTATTCTTTAACATCGTTTTTGACTTTTTATACTCCTGGATCTTGTCATTAAGCATCTGGTTATACAGAAAACGACAGCAGCCAAATGTTTTTCCAAGGAGTATCTTCTGTTCTTCTGTTGGATAAATCCGGAAACGATATGCTATGTTCAATTCTTTTTCTCTCCCTGGGTTTCGATGTATTGACGGATCACTTCTACTGGCGCCCCTCCTGCCGTCAAAAGGCAGAAACTCTGGCTCCAGAATGCTTCTTTCCAAAGTTTTTCCCGGATTTCCGGATACTCTTTTTTCAGCAGCCTACTGCTGGCACTTTTATAAGCATTGATAAATTTACTGAGTTCCGTTTTAGGCTGTGCACGAAACATTACATGCACATGGTCAATATCATGATTCCATTCCTCCAAAACAATTCCATACCGTGGGGCAATATTTTCCCATATTTCCCTTGCTCTTTCTGAAATTGGATCATTGATAACTTTTCTTCGATATTTCACCGCCATGATCAGATGATAATACATCAAGTACACTGAATGTGCATTGTGATCCATATTTTCCATAAAACCAGCCCTTTTTTGAATAATTACCTTATCTTATCGACTGATTCTATTATACCATGGATTGCGTTGCCAAACAAATGTTCTTTTTTATTTTTTACAATTCATCTCCCACCTGTAGAGGAAGGAGAATTCTTGCTATATATTATATTATCTTAAATAATCAAAGGTTACTTACTCTATCCGCAGCATTCGATACCCAATCCCAATGTGTGTCTGAATATATTGAATTTCATTCTTATCTGATTCAAGTTTTTTACGCAAAGTTGCCATGAAAACTCTAAGAGATGCAACATCATTTTCTGAAGACCTTCCCCATATCTGTTGTGTAATATAAGTATGTGTTAACACCTTACCTACATTACGAGATAATAAGCAAAGAAGTTTGTATTCAATAGGTGTGAGATGTAACTCCTCCCCTCTCATATAAGTACAGCCGGCAGTATAATCAATTTTCAGTTCTCCATTAATAAAAACAGCCGTCTTCTGTATCTCACCAGTCTGAATAACCGCAAGCCGTCTCTGTGTAACACGTATACGTGCAAGCAATTCTTCAACTGAAAAAGGTTTTGTAATATAATCATCCGCACCTGCGTCAAGAGCCTCAATCTTATCAGAATCCTCACTTCTGGCACTGATAACAATAATCGGCATATTGGACCAGGTACGAATTTTTTTTATCACATCTACTCCTTCCATATCCGGAAGCCCCAGATCAAGTAAAATGATATCCGGATTGTGTGAAGATGCTTCCAAAATCGCTTCTCTCCCATTTTCTGCTGTAAGATATTTGTACTCATGTGTTTTTAATGTTGTTACGATCAGATTTCGTATAGGACGATCGTCTTCTACAATAAGAATTGATGTTTTATTCATTTAGTGTTACCTCACTTAACGGTAATGTAAAAACAAAAATACAGCCATGAGGATAATTATCCTTAAGTGTTAATTCCCCTTCATGTGCTTCAATAATCGAATGGCATAATGCAAGGCCCAGCCCCAAACTACGATGACTGTCAGCAATCGTAGTTTTTCCGGTATAAAACATCTCAAATATATGCGATTTCATTTCATCCGCAATCCCCGGTCCATTATCTTCTACACTTATTTGCGCTCTGCCATCTGTTCTTAATCCGCGAATACATATGGTCGAACCTTGCGGTGTATATTTTATCGCATTATCTATCAAATTAACAAGAACCTGAATGATAAGTCGAACATCCATATGTGCGAGAATCAGTTCTTCACATTCCACCTGAATCTTATAAGCATCATGTTTTCGGCTGATATGTCGCAGGGATTCTGCAATAACTTCATCGAGAAGCTGATCTGTGAATTTTATTTTCAATCTTCCATCATTTAATCTTGTGACAGATAACAGATTTTCTACAACACCAATAAGCCATTCTGCATCATCATAAATATCTGTATATATCTGTTGTTTTGTTATATCATCCAAACGTCTCTCATTATTCAGCAACATATCAGCATTTCCTGAAATAGAGCAAAGCGGAGTTCTCAGATCATGAGAAATTGCTCGCAAAAGGTCTGCCCGCAGCTGTTCGTTTTTCGCCAGAATAGCATTTTTTTCTTTTTCTATTGCATTTTGTGAATTTTCCATTGCAAGCGCACATTCATTGATCACAGAAAGTAAAATGCTATATTCAAAAGAATCCATTGCATCTTTTTTAACTGGTATTCCAATCACTCCGTAGACACTTTCTCCACTACGGATTGAAAGATACAAACATTTTGCACTGCTAAAGTGAGTTGTTGTTACTCCAGCGCGCTGTCCATTCTCATATGCCCATCTTGCAACACACTGTTCTTCAGATGTCAGATATTCTCCATTTCTTTTATTAGTATTATTAAAAAACATCTTTCCTTCTGATAAATCATTATTTTTCACAATATATGCAACAATATCTCGATTCAACAAACGTACCAGCTGCTTACAGGTAACACAAAGAATCTCTTCACTGTTTTTCGCCTGTTGAAGTAATCTGTCCGTATCAAATAAGATCTGTGTACGAAATGCCTGTTGCTCAGATAACCGGGCATGATCTTTTAATTTGGCAGCAAGAGTTCCGGTAAGCACTGAAGATATCAACATTATTAAAAATGTCACCGGATAGCCAACTGCATATGTTTGAAAGGACATTCGTGGCTCCGTAAGAAAAAAACAAAAAAGAACAACACTTAAAAACGATCCCACCAGACCGCAGAGATAACCATCCGTTACAATAGATGTGACCAGCACGCCAAGAATATACACTGTAACAATATTGATATCTGTGAAATGAAGTTTCTGAAAAACCAGACCGATCACCGTACAACCTACAAATATTGAAAATGTCAACAAATAATCTTTTATCGATGGTTTTTCAATATATATGGGATGATGATTTTTCTGTCTTTTTGTCCACGCACTATCTTGAATATTCATATTCACTTTTGTTCTTTCACCTGGTATTCCTTCCAGTATTTTTACTAATTGTACTCCTTCTCTTTCATCAGAAGCTTCTTTTTTACTCTCTTTAAGAAAAACACCAACTTTAGATACTATAAAAAGCCCTATACTGAACATCACAAGTACGATCAATACCAGAACTGTCTTTGCCATTCATTTATCACCTCTTGTCCCTAGATATGAAAGCATTTTTGAATTGCCTTATAATCTCCCAGCACGAGAATCGTACTTCCGGCAATAAGAACCGTATTCGGCGATACCGCTATACTGACTTCTCCCTCATTCTTTACTGCAAGAATATTTATATCATATTTTCTTCTGATATCAAGTCCTCCTACTGTTTTTCCAATCCACTCACGGGGAACTTCAACTTCAAATATTGCATGAGAAGCATCTACTTCCATATAATCAAGAATATGATCGTCTGTATAACGGATAGATGCCCATTTTGCCACTTGTTTTTCAGGATAAACCACTTTGTCTGCACCATTACGTAACAGAAATTTTTCCTGTACATCTCGCTCAGCTCTGGAGATTACCAGTTTTGCTCCCAGTTCTTTTAATAGCGATGTTGTCTCAAGTGAATTCTGAAAACTGTCACCAATCGTAACAAAACAAATATCAAAATTCCCTATTCCAAGAGATTCCAAAAATTGAGCATCCGTGCTGTCTCCAATTTGAGCATTCGTAACAAAAGGAAGGACTTTATTTACCCGTTCCTCATTAATATCCACTGCCATAATCTCATGCCCCATCTGGTTTAGCTGCATTGCAATATGTTTTCCAAAACGTCCCAGACCAATAAGTAAAATATTTTTCATTTTTTTACTCCTTTTATCCAACTGTTATTTTTTCTAATGGCATTCTTGCACCATTATTGTTCTTTCCGGAAAATACCGCGTATATTAATGTCATTCCTCCTACTCGACCTAAATACATAAGTACGATCAATATCAAACGTGATATTATGTGAAGTCCCGGTGTAACTCCTAATGTAAGTCCTACTGTTCCTACTGCAGAAGCTGCTTCATAAAAACAAGTCAGTACCGGCAGGCCTTCATAAACACTGATCGTTATCCCCCCAAAGAAAAACAGCATAAAATACAGCATCGCTATAGTAGCCGCATTCTTTATTACCTGCCCGTCAAATCTTCGTCCAAAAGCGCCTGCGTCTTCACGGCTTCTGAATGTAGCAAGTGCATTCAGTATCAACACTGCAAAGGTTGTTGTTTTCATACCGCCTGCTGTAGAACTTGGTGAACCACCTATCAGCATTAGAAGTATCATAACAGCTTTTCCTGCTTCTGTCATCAGTGACAGGTCTTCGGTATTAAAGCCCGCGGTTCTGGTCGTTACAGACTGAAATACTGATGCCAGCAATCTTTTGCCTGCAGGCAGATTGCCAAAATCACAGGCAAAAAAGAAGACCGCCGGTGCAATGATCAAAATGGCTGTAGTGATCAGAATAACCTTACTCTGCATACGATAACGTTTAAATTTAAATTTGTTAGTATAGAAATCTTCCCAGGTAAGAAATCCGATTCCACCAAGTATGATCAAAAGCATAATAACTATATTCAGCCAGATATTTCTGCTGTATCCGGTCAATGATACAAAAGTATGATCTGTTGTACCAAGTATATCAAATCCGGCATTACAAAAGGCTGAGATAGAATGAAAAACCGACATCCAGATTCCCTTTATTCCAAAATCACGACAAAATACCGGAAACAATAATACTGCTCCAAGTGCTTCTATCAGAAAGGTCCCTCTCAGAATAAATTTTGTCAGTCGGACAATACCTCCTACTTTTGGCGCCGATATAGCATCCTGCATCGTACTCCGCTGCATGAGCGATATTTTTCGTCCTGACAGCATAAATACTGATACTGCAACGGTTACAACTCCCAAACCTCCAATCTGTATAAGTGCCAAAATAACTGCTTGTCCAAAAATAGACCAGTAACTGCCTGTATCCTGCACAACAAGTCCTGTCACACATACTGCTGAAGTTGATGTAAAAAGTGCCTGATCAAACGGCGTTACAACTCCACTTGCAGATGAAACAGGTAAAGTTAAAATGAGGGCTCCTATAAGGATCACCCCCGCAAAGCCTAAAATAATTAGTTGAAATGATGTCAGATGTTTTCTTTTATGTAAATGCTCCGGCATAAATAATTTCTGCTCCTTTTAATAATATAGTTTGCAATGTAACTGTTCAGTACCCTCACAGTTACATTGCATTTATTATATATGCCAGAGTTCAAAGATAGTATAAGATTATCAGACTTGATATTAAGATTTTATAAAGATTTTAATTTCTTTTAATTCCACAATGGATTGCCTGCGTTGGACAGGCTTTTTTGCATCGTCCACAGCGGATACACTCTGCACTGTTCGGGTTATCCACCGGATTCACTTCCATCTGGCATGCTTTTGCACATTTTCCACAGTGAATGCACTTTTCCATATCTACTCTATAGCGGTAAACAGAAACACTATTAAATATTGAATAAAAAGCTCCCAGCGGACAGATATATTTACAAAATGGACGATATATTATAATAGAAAGAATTATTGTAACAACAAGGATCGTATTCTTCCATACAAAAAGCCATCCGATCGCACTGCGCATGGATTTATTCAGAAGTACCAGCGGAAGCCCACCTTCCAGCGTACCTGCCGGACAGATCAGCTTGCAGAAATACGGCGCTCCCTGTCCCATGATGTCTACGACAAACATCGGAAGCAGGACCACAAATACCATAAGGATTACATATTTTAGCTTACGTAACAACTTATCCCCGCGAAATGTCCGCATCTTCTTTGGAAACGGAATTTTATTCAGCAGATCCTGTATCAGTCCAAAAGGACAGAGGAATCCACATACAAGTCTTCCAAGCAGAGCTCCGACAAAGATCAGAAAACCAACTACATAATATGCCATTTTAAAGTTCCAGCTTCCGATCACCGCCTGAAGAGATCCAATCGGACAGGCGCCTGTGGCTCCGGGACAGGAATAACAGTTCAGTCCCGGAACACACGCATGTTTCAATTTTCCAGTATAAATTTTACCAGTCACAAATCCTGATACGCGGCTGTTGGTAAGAAACGCCCACAGTGCCTGGATCCCGTGGCGCGGCCATTCATTAATTTTCATTTTTTTATTATCCAATTCCAATACACTCCATACAGATATTGATTGCCTTTGTAAAGACTACATCCACTTCGCCCCGGTAAATTCCAAATATCATCAGGAGGATTCCCAGAATTGCCAGCGCAGGACCTATCCACTTTGAATCTGTTATTTTTTTCATCATTTTTCTTATCTTTCTGCCAGAATCGCTTTATTATTTAGAAATGTTCTTGAGTTCTTTTTCTACGATTTCTTTCCATTCGTCCAGTGTATGGCTTCCTGAATATGTTTCGCCTACAATATTTCCTTCTTTGTCAACAAAGAATGTTTCCGGGAAAGCAGAGATACCATTTAAACGTCCATTCATCATTGTTGAATCCGGGACCAGGAACGGATAGGATGCTTTTGTCTTCTCCTGAAGGACACCGGCTTTTTTCACTGTATCCTCATTCTGTTTGGCATCATCACTCACTGTATCAAGAACGACACCGACAACTCCAACACCTTTTTCCTTCATCTCTTCATAGAGTTTTTCCAGCTCCGGAATCTCATTTACACATGGAGAACACCAGGTAGTAAAAACATTCACAAGTGTAAGATCATAATCGCTGAATACTTTTTCTGTATAGTCTTTTCCGTCAACGCCTTTTGTCTCGAATTTACCAACATTTGTAGAATCACCTGCATTGCTGGTTTCCTGCGGCTGGTCAAATGCGGAAAGCTTCTGGAATGGTGTCATCTCTGTGAGTGTCACATCAATTTCTTCCACTTCTTTTTTCAGGGATTCATCTGCATCTTTATTAGTGCTCAGATAATATTTATACTTTCCATCACTGCTGCTTCCGATTTCTTTGTGTTCTGTGCAGCCTGTGATCTTATCCAGTTCTTTCTCAGAATCTTCGTCATAGATTCCAATCGCTCCAACTTTTGCAAGACTATTGTACCAGTCATCATATGCTGTTCCCATCTTGTCAACCTCGGCCTCTTTCTGCTCCTCGGTCATTTCGCTCCAGCTTATATATGCATATTTAATTGCATCTGCATTGTCATTCCATACTTCATTTGTGATCATCGCAATGGTCTGCGCTTTTATCTGTTTAAGCAGTTCCTCAGGAAGCTTCATGTTAAGTCCAAGAAATGGATATTCATAAGAATCCTGTGCCTGCACTGTTGTCTCAGATGGTTTAAAAGTGCCCTGTATAAAATCAGACGAGATTGCGTCACCATCTGCTGCAGCTGCATCTCCATCAACCACCATTCCCGCCTGATCTGCCGGAACCGCCATTGCTTCTGTACTTTCTGCTGCCATTACTGATACACTTCCAAGTGTAGATACCCCTACTATTGCAGCTACCATAAGTGCTGTGATTTTCTGTGTTCTGAATTTCATGATTTATATTCTCCCTTCGTAGTCCTTTTGTTTACTATAGTCGCAATTATAGCATCCTGTCTATAAAATTCGTGTTAAGAAATCCTGAAAATCAAAAATTTTTTCGATTTATTTTTTTACACGAATTTTATACGGAACATGATATGATAGGAAGAGATTACATCGTTACTACTCACTTTGTTCCCAGTAACCTGATCAAAATCTGCTGAAAAAAGGAGAATGCGCATGCATATATTAGTAATAGAAGACGAAGAACAACTCTGCCGTTCCATCGCAGAAGGGCTGCGAATGGATGGCTACGAAACCGACACCTGCCTTGATGGAGATGAAGGGCTGGAATTATGTACGACTGAAAACTACGATCTGATCCTTCTGGATCTGAACCTTCCTGGCATTGACGGATTGGATATCCTGCGGCAGTTCCGTGAGACAAATTCTTCCACACCAGTTCTGATTCTCTCAGCCCGTGGCCAGATTGAGGATAAAGTAGAAGGACTTGACCTTGGAGCAAACGATTATCTGACAAAACCATTTCATTTTGAGGAACTGGAAGCGCGTATCCGCAGCCTGACCAGGCGCAGATTTATTCAGGAGAATGTCTGCCTGAAGTGCGGCCACATCAGCTTTGACACCCGCACCAGAAAAGCACACATTGATAGTGAAGAACTCTCTCTCACCCGAAAGGAAAGTGCTCTGCTGGAGTATTTTATGCTCCACCAGAATCGTATCATCAGCCCGGAAGAACTGATTGAACATATCTGGGACGGCAGTGTAAACAGCTTCAGTAATTCCATCCGTGTCCACATTTCTTCCCTTCGCAAGAAGCTGCGCGCAGCTCTGGGAAACGATCCGATACAGAACAAGGTTGGACAGGGTTACATTCTCATGGAGGATCTGAAATGAAAAAAGAACATACAACAAAAAATCCTCTGAAAAAACTCTCTCTGCAGTGGAGGCTGACACTGATCATCACGCTCCTGATGACTGTCACCTGTGTCTTGATGTATTTTTTTATTAGTAACTCCGCTGTTACCGGAATCGAAAATCTGGGTGATTATGTCGTAAAGATCAATGAAACTGATTCCACGCCAATCACCTTTAACATTAATCCAAACACTCTGTTTGCAGGTCTTTCCGATCAGGTACAGGAAACCAAAGACCTTTTCCGCACCAGAAGTATCATTGCAACTGCAATCATTATTCTCCTGAGCAGTGTCGGTACATATTTTATCAGCCGCCGTGCACTGCTGCCTCTGCGAAGACTCAGTAACGAAGTCAATAAAATAGAGGCCCAGAATCTTTCTGAGTCTCTTGAAGTTCCAGATACAAACGATGAGATTTCTCGTCTTACAGGCTCTTTTAATAAGATGCTTTCCCGACTGGATGATGCGTTTACAGCACAGAAGCAGTTTTCTGCCAGTGCCGCTCATGAGCTGAGAACTCCGCTTGCTGTCATGCAGACAAACCTCGAAGTTTTTGCACGCAAGAAAACTCCGACAATAGAAGAATATCAGGACATCTTTGGAATGATCCAGAATCAGACCGAACGACTTTCTCATCTATCTGAGGTCCTTCTCGATATGACCGGGATACAATCCGTTGAACGCTCTGATTTTATTTCACTGGCAGAACTCACCGATGAAGTCTGCTGCGATCTTGCCTCCATTGCTGACCAGAAAAAAGTGGAACTGATCCAGGAAGAGGGTGACTGCACCGTTACCGGAAGCTATCTTCTTCTCTACCGTGCTGTTTATAATCTTGTGGAAAATGCCATCAAATACAATCATTCTGGTGGAAAAGTAACGGTAAAAATATCTCAGAAAAAAGATCTGCCTGCTGCGCATTCCAAACCTACAGACTATGCTTTAGTTGAAGTAACAGACACCGGAATTGGTATCTCTCCTGAATTTCAGGAAAAAATTTTTGATCCATTTTTCCGCGTGGACAAATCCAGAAGCCGTGCCATGGGCGGCGCCGGCCTAGGACTTGCTCTTGTAAATGAAATTGCCAGACAGCATGGCGGACAGGTAAAAGTACTTGCGAGCAGTGAAAAAGGCAGTACGATTGCGCTCATACTGCCTCTGTCATAGTATTTATTTCTCTGGTTTCAACGGTCCGTAATAATAAGATGCGGTTGCACCGCCATCTATCAGGAATGTAGAGCCCGTGATAAATGCACCTTTTTCACTCATCAGAAGTTCTGCCACATTTGCCACTTCATCTGCTGTTCCAGGTCTTCCTGCCGGTCAGCAGGAAGAACAACGATACTATGAAGAAATTATCGGATTAAAGGGAACCTTTCTTTTTGCCGACACCCCTCAGGAAGCCCGTCTCAAGATCATCAGTGGACAGGGCTATATGCCCGTTGACGTAATTGGTGAACAGGTCTGGTTTGACAGTGCAGTCAACAGAATCCCTCTTCTGAGAAATCAGACACCAGTTGCAAAAACCTATTGCGCTTTCTGGCGTAAAGATAATTCCGGCTATTATATTGAAGAATTTGCAGAGATGCTCAGGAAACAGTTTTAAAAAACTCAATAAAAGACTTTCAAATTTCCAACTCGGATATCTGAAAGCCTTTTTTATCATTTATCATTCTTTTTCATAAAGAAATTCTTCTGGCAGAGTTACTTTGAAATCTTTTGCAAGAGCGCGGAAATTATCCGGCTGGATCGTCTGAAGCTTGTGTGGTGTCATAGACAGGATCTTTACCAGAATCTCTGCAGATTTTTCTACCGTGTGAAGCAGTCCGAATGTCAGGTCAAAGTCCTCACCAGAACAGAACATTCCATGATGTGCCCAGATGACTACATCATATTTCTTCATCAGCTCTGCTGTCTTAACTGCAATTTCTCTTCCACCAGGAACCATCCACGGCACTACTCCAACTCCATCTGGAAATACTACCGGACACTCTGTTGCAGATTCCCAGAGTTCTCTGGTAAATACTTTATCATCCAGTGGAAGTACAAATGTCAGAGCAATCGTGTTCGTCGTGTGTGCATGATAAATAACACGATGCTTTCCATTTGTCAGTTTCTTCTTAACTTCATGATTCATCAGATGTGTCGGAAGCTCACTGGTCGGTCTTCCACCTTCTACCAGTCCCCAGCGGATACGATAATTCACACCCTTGTCATCCAGTTCGATGATTGCCAGACATACTTCCGGGTCAACAATAATATTTCTGAAATATTTGCCGCTTCCTGTCACAAGGAAAAATTCTCCTGCCAGCCCCGGTACTTCTGTTCCGATCGGTGTCCATTCTCCTGGCGCATTCAGACGAGGACGAATCATCTCCACTTCTTCTGCTTTCAGACGATAACTTAAGTTACCTCCATTTCTTTCATGCCAGCCTTGCAGATAACCATCGTTTGCCATTTTGATAAATCCCTGTACAAATTTTGTCTCTAAAATTTTCATAATATTCAATCCTCCATTATATACTGTCATTTGGACAGACTTTTTGTGTTGTGGTTTTATGTTGTTTGTTTTTGCAAATTATGTTGTTTTTCTTTGTTTCTGCTTGCATTATATATGGTTTTTTGTGGTTTGTAAAGCCCCTCTTTCAAAAAAATTCACACAAAACCACATTTTATTGACAAGTACAGCATGAAAGGTTTACACTTTTATTATGAAAAAAGGAGGAGCATTGCAAAAATGGAATTACAGAATGGAAGACCTGAAAATATCGATAACAGACTTGACAAAGAAATACGTGTCTATGATTTTTTAGATAAGCTTGGAATTGCATACCAGCACGTTGATCATGAGGCCGCCATGACGATGGAAGCCTGCGAAGAAATTGACCGCACTCTCGGAGACGATACAACGATCTGTAAAAACCTTTTTCTGTGCAATCGTCAGGAAACAAATTTTTATCTGTTACTTATGCCAGGAGATAAACCATTTAAAACAAAAGATCTGTCCGCACAGATTCATTCTGCCAGACTGTCCTTTGCCAAACCAGAATATATGGAAAAATATCTTGATATTACTCCCGGATCTGTCAGCATCATGGGACTGATGAATGAGCATGAAAACAAAGTCCAGCTTCTGATCGACGAGGATGTCATGAAGGAACCATACTTTGGCTGTCATCCATGTATCAATACATCCAGTCTCAAATTCACAACAGATGCTCTCAAAAATAAGGTTATCCCCGGCACTTGGCCACGAACCAATCATGGTAAAGCTTCCAAATCCAGATGACCAGATTAAATCAACAACACTCTAAAAAGGATTTTATCTATGAAAACAAAACTGAATTACACAAAACTACTCATAGAAACAGTGATTCTGACAGTTGCTGTTGCTATCATTGCCGCAGCAGTGTACTTTTTCCTGGTTCCAAGCCACACCTCTGTCAGCAGTATTTCAGGTCTTGGAATCGTGCTTTCCAACTTTGTCCCGATGCCACTGTCTGCGATCACCATGATTCTGAATGTCGTATTGCTGATCATAGGTTTTATTACATGTGGCAGGGAATTCGGTGTAAAAACAATTTACACCAGTATCATGCTTCCTGTATTTCTGGGACTGTTCGAGCAGATTTTTCCTGATTTTGAATCCATGACAGGAAGCCAGGAACTTGATGTTCTCTGCTATATTCTTGTCGTCAGTGTCGGACTGAGTATTCTTTTTAATAGAAATGCATCTTCCGGCGGATTGGATATTGTAGCAAAAATCATGAACAAATATCTGCATATGGATCTTGGCAGGGCGATGTCCCTTTCCGGTATGTGTGTTGCTCTTTCTGCTGCACTTGTTTATGACAAAAAGACCGTTGTCTTAAGTATTCTGGGAACATACTTCAACGGTATTGTCCTGGATCATTTTATTTTCAATCACAATATCAAACGCCGTGTATGCATCATTACCAAAAAGGAAGAAGAACTCCGGAATTTCATTATCCATGAACTTCACAGCGGTGCTACTGTTTACGAAGCCTATGGTGCCTACAATATGCAGAAGCGAAATGAAATCATCACGATTGTTGATAAAACAGAATACCAGAAACTGATGAACTTTATTAATCGTGAAGATCCACTCGCATTTATCACTGTCTATAATGTATCTGATATGAGATATCAGCCAAAAGTATAAAGAATCTGTTACATATGAAAAGAACCCGCAGCCTCCGATTACCAGGAGATTCTGCGGGTTCTGTATTTTAATGATTACATGGAAATCCAGCCAAATGCATTTGCCACGGAACTGAACAGGATGATTACTGCAAAGATCGGGCAGAGATATTTGATCATAAAATTAAAGATTTTCTTTCTTTTAAACGTTCCTCCCTCAAGAAGAACTTCTTCTTCAATCTTCTTCACTCCAATTACTCTGGAAATCAGAAGACAGGTTGCAAATGCTGCAATCGGCATCATAACAGAGTTTGTCAGGAAATCAAAGAAATCCAGGAACTGCATTCCGATGATCTTTACAAATCCGAGTGGTCCATATCCAAGTGAAGAAAGACTTCCCAGAACCACCATAATCGCACCAACAACCAACGTAGATTTCTGGCGACACCATTTCAGTTCATCCTGAAAAGTAGACACTGCACTTTCTGTCAGAGCAATAGAACTTGTCAGGGCCGCACAGAGTACCAGAACAAAGAACAGAATTCCTACCGGTGTACCAAGTCCCATACTCGCAAACACTTTTGGAATTGTAATAAACATCAGTGCCGGTCCTGCCTGTAATGTATCCGGATCTCCACCGGAAAATGCAAACACTGCCGGAATGATCATCAAACCGGCCATAATCGCAATTGCCGTATCGAAGATTTCTACATTTGTTGTAGACGCTTCAATAGAGACATCTTTTTTCATATAAGAACCAAAAGTCACCAGAATACCCATTGCGATCGACAGCGAATAGAACATCTGGCCCATTGCAGCCACAACTGTCATCCATGAAAAATTTTCGATATTCGGTACCAGGAAATATTTCACGCCTTCCATGGCTCCCGGTCTTGTAACAGAATAAATCGTAATCAGTATCGACAAAAATACCAGTATCGGCATCATACATTTAGATACACGCTCTACGCCATTCCGAACTCCGGCATAAATGATTGCGATTGTAAATATTGCAAATACCAGAAAACAGACTTCTGTGGAAACTCCGTTTGAAATAAACTCTGAGAAATATCCATCTGCTGCAAGTTTCTGACTGTTTCCTTTTACATATTCAACCAGATATTTGATTACCCAGCCACCGATCACAGAATAATACGGCACAATCAGAATCGGAATGATCGCATTGATCCAGCCACCAAAAGACCGCCATTTTGATTTACCAAATTTGCCAAATGCCCCTACCGGACTTTTCTTCGTCATACGTCCCAGAGCTGTCTCTGCTATGATCATAGAATATCCAAATGTAAGTGCCAGAATAATGTAGATCAGAAGAAAAATTCCTCCGCCATACTTTGCCGCCAGATATGGAAATCTCCATATATTTCCCAGGCCAACTGAGGCTCCGGCAGCCGACAATACAAACCCCAGCTTTCCGGAAAACGTGCTTCTTTCATGATGATGTTGTTCCATAAATTTTACCTTTCCCTATCCATATATTTTGCTCAAATTCTTCGTTATTCCTCAAATTCAGCTTCTTTCATCATAGCATGGATTACATGCATCAGCAATCAATAAAAAATCACTGTAAATTCGCACCGTATTACAGCGTGAAAATTTACAGTGACTTTTACATATTATTTTCGTTTATACCGGTTTACAGGTACATCCGATTCCCAGTCCGTCCGGTCCGATGTGACAGGACAGCCCAAAAGAAAGTTTATCACACATGACTTCCATTCCCGGGAAACTTTCTTTAATCTGCTCTACCCATTCTTCTGTCACTTCGTCTGTACTGCTGGAAGCTGCCATAAGATATACTTTGCCGGCTTTATATTCTTCACGGAAATTTGTTTCCAGTTCCTCCTTCATGGCATCGATCATCACCTTACATGATTTTTTCATGCCACGGCATTTCTGATATGTATCCAGTTTACCTGTTCCAAAACGCATAACCGGCTTGATGTTCAGCACATTTGCTGCGAGAGCAGTCATCGAGCTGATTCTTCCACCTTTTTTGAGATATTCCAGTGTACTGAGACCAATATAAATGATCATTTTTTCTCTGGTTTCTTCAAGAATCTTTTTAATCTCTGCACCGCTGTATCCTTTTTCCACCATTTCTACCGCATCAAGAACAGAGCGATGCATCGGTGTTGCAACACGACCATTATCTACTACAAAAACTTTTCCGGCAAATTTTTCTTCATTTGCCATTGCCTGTGCTGACATACAGGAGCCGCTAAGTCCACTGCTGAGAGGAATATATACGATTTCTTCATATTCTTCCAACATTTCTTTCCACATATCCATTACTTCTGTCGGTGAAGGCTGTGAAGTTGATACATCCACTCCTTTTCGAAGCATGTCATAAAATTCATCTCTGGAAAGATCCACACCTTCGCGATATACTTTTTCACCAATGTAGAACGGCATCGGGAGAACCTTTATCCCAAGTCTTTCTGCTTCTTCATTCAATATTCCACTGTGACTGTCTGTCATGATTCCTGTTTTCTTCATAATATCTTCTTCCTTTGTATTCTGTTTTATAATGTTTTAATGATTGGCATCACATAATCAATGATTTCTTCCGGTGTTTCTTTCATTTCGTCCATGATCCAGCGTCTCGAAACACCGTCCAGTACACAGAGTTTTACAACCCATCCATATTTTTCTGATATATCAGAATCTGCGGATTCGACTGCTTTTCTCTTTTCATGAATTTTCTCCCCGAGTCTTTTCGTAAAAAGATCCATATTCAACCCGCGAATCGCCCACATTTCTTTATAATTCAACGATATCTGATAAAAATAATTGAACAGATATTCCCGCAGTTTTCGTTCATCAGATGTATCTAATAATGGAAGAAACTCTATATTCAGCTTCTCCGCTGTTGCGTCTGCAATACTGTCCAGTACTTCCGAAATCGATGCAAAATTTCTGTAAAAAGAAACTCTTGCAACGTTTGCTTCCTGCACAATATCTGTTACTGTAATGTCCATGTAGGATTTTTGTGTCATAAGCCGCAGAAATGCCTGCTCTATCTCACTTTTCGCAGAATGATTTTCTTTCTTGTTCATAATCTGTTTGTTACACCCCGTTGCATTTCGATTCATTCATGTTACATTTTGTTTCATCAAAGAACTGTATTGTATCACTCGTTAAAAAATATGTCAACAAATGAAGAAATTTTCTTCTCTTTTTCTCCTTCAGGTCAATGGACATCTCTTCTCCTGTCTGTTAATGTCTATTACAAAATAAAACAACTCAGGAGATGATGACTATTGAACAAAAAATTCAAAGAACAGGGGAACTTTCAGTACTGTTTCCACTATTGATGAGATTCTTCGCTAACTGATATATATCCTTACGTCTGCTCTTTAATAATGGGAGTTCTTCTCTTACCTGCTCTTCATAGTCCATATCCAACTCAGCCAGAAGAATTCCTTCGTTTTCATCCAGCATGCCTGTCACTCTACCCCACGGATCTGTGACAATAGAATGTCCCCAGGAAATATAACCTGCCGATACATCACGTGCCGGAGCACAACCAACCATATAAATCTGATTATCCAGTGCCCGAGTTCTGAAAGACAATTCCCAGTGTGCCGGTCCCGTTGTCATGTTGAATGCAGCCGGAACAAAAACAATTCTCGCACCATCATTTACCATCATACGCGATAATTCTGGAAAACGAATATCAAAACAGAGCATAACTCCCATTTTACCAAATTCCGTATCAAATACCGTATCACTATCACCTGCTGTTAACGTATCGGATTCTTTGAATGTCTGACCACCTTTGACATCAATGTCAAATAAATGTACTTTTCTATGTTTCCCGATCTGTTTTCCTTCACGGTCAAAAACATAGCATGTATTGTAAACATTTCCTTCTGCATCTTTCTCCGGCATGGAGCCCCCAATCAGATAAACTCCATACTGTTTTGCGTATGCAGATAACTGCTGCCATATCGGGCCACCTTCTTCTTCCGCATAAATCGGAAAATTCTCTGTCTGATATGGACAACAGAACATTTCTGGAAGAATCACAAAATCCGGCTTTTCATCCTTTATTTTTTCGAGATAAGCTTTAACAGTTCTTACATTTTCCATTTTATCTGCTACTGTCGGCATCTGTATGGCAGCAATCTTTATTTTTTCCATCACGTTACTCCTTTTATATTTCCCTCTGAAACGATATTTTCTTTCATGCTATTCACTATTTTACATACATTGCCAGATTTTTCAACAATTAGCGTTTCTACTTTCTATAGGACAATTCCTTTAATATGGTAAAAAGTTAAATTTTTCCATTGACAGTGTATTTTTACAATGATAAAATTGAAAAAAGCGGCGAAGGCGTCAGTTTTTTTGGAAACTGCGCCTTTTTTTCGATATTAAACAAAAAAGGAGTGCTTTAATCATGAAAAAGATGTGTTATTTATTAACTATGGGATTACTTGTAGGAAGTCTTACTGTTCCTGTATTTGCAGCTTCTGATGCTGATTCTGCATCTGATAAAAAATGGGTTATCGCTACCGATACCGTCTTCAAACCATTTGAATATACTGATGATGATGGCAACTTCGTAGGAATTGATGTAGATGTACTTGATGCTATCGCGAAAGACCAGGGATTTGAATATGAACTGAAGAGCCTTGGATGGGACGCTTCCATCGCAGCTTGCCAGGCTGGACAGGCTGACGGTATGATTGCCGGTGCTTCTATTACAGATGAAAGAAAAGACAGCGGCTGGCTGTTCTCTGACGGATATTATAATGCTACACAGTCTATGACTGTACAGAAAGATTCCGATATCAAAGGATTCGATGACCTGAAAGGCAAGACTGTTGGTGTTAAGACTGGTACTCAGGGTGCTACCTATGCAGAAAGCCTGAAAGATGAATACGGATTCAACATCACCTATTATGAAGATTCACCGACAATGTATCAGGCTGTTCTCGGCGGACAGGTAGTTGCATGCTTCGAAGATACACCGATCATGGCATCCTCTATCAAAGATGGGGACCTTGCACTCCAGATCCTGGAAGACACTGCAAATGAAGGATCTCCTTACGGATTCGCTATTTTCGACGCTGACAACCAGGAACTTCTCGATATGTTCAACGCTGGTCTGAAAGACATCAAAGACAGCGGCGAATATAACAAGATCATCGCCCAATACCTTGGTGAAGATGCCGTTCCAACTGAAGAAGCAGAGGCTGATGCAACAGAAACCCCTGCTGCTGATGAAGAAGCTGCTGAATAATTTTAAGACTCAGTTCTAACCAGATTACATTCAAAACTCTGACTGAGATAAAACACTACACGAATTACAGGGCTGCTGCATTTTGTGGCAGCTTTGTTTTTGAAAGGAGATTTCCATGATCCAGATTATAACCAGATATGGAAACCTGCTGCTTCTTGCTATGGGACAGACCTTACTGCTTGCACTGTGTGGTCTGTTCTTTGCCTGTATACTGGGTATGTTTTTTGGTCTCTTAAGTGTACTGAAAAACAAAGCATGCAGGATCATATCCTCTATTTTTGTTGACGTAATCCGCGGTGTCCCAATGATCGTTCTGGCATATTTTATTTATTTCGGTGTTCCGTACTGCCTGAACAATATGATAGGATTTAATTTCACACTTACAGCACTCCAGGCCGGTACTGTCTGCCTCGCCCTTAACTGTGGTGCTTATATGGCAGAGATCATCCGTGCAGGTATCCTGTCTGTTGATTCCGGACAGATGGAAGCAGCGAGAAGTCTTGGTCTTCCATATTCGCGTGCCATGATCCGTGTTGTACTTCCACAGGCAATCCGCACCATGATTCCAAGTATCATCAACCAGTTCATCATCACACTGAAAGATACCTCTATTCTTTCTGTTATCGGTTTCCCGGAACTGGTCAATACCGCGAAAAATGTTGTTGCCAATTCCTTTATGTCTTTCCAGACATGGGGTATTGTCGCAGTTATGTACCTGATCGTAATCACGATCTTATCAAAAGTAGCCAAAATCGTAGAAAGGAGACTGAACCGTGGCCGTAAATAAAGAGAATGTCAAAATTCACGTATCACATTTAAAGAAAAGCTTCGGTACCCTGGAAGTATTAAAAGATATCTCCACCGACATTCACGAAGGCGAAGTGGTCGTTATCATCGGACCTTCCGGAAGCGGAAAGTCTACTTTTCTCCGTTGTATGAACAAACTGGAAGAAATCACAGACGGTGAAGTTATCGTAGACGGCAAAAATCTTACAGATAAACATGTTGATATCAACAAAGTACGCGAAAATGTAGGTATGGTTTTCCAGCATTTTAACCTTTTTCCGCATATGAATGTCACACAGAATCTTATGCTTGCACCCGTTGAGCTGAAAAAAGCAACCAAGGAGGAAGCTAAGGAACGCGCCATCCACATGCTGAATAAGGTCGGCATGGATGATAAAGCAGAAGCTTATCCGGAACAGCTTTCGGGTGGTCAGAAGCAGCGTGTAGCAATTGCACGTGCACTCTGTATGACACCTGATATTATGCTTTTTGATGAGCCTACCAGTGCCCTCGATCCCGAAATGGTCGGTGAAGTTCTGCAGGTTATGAAACAGCTTGCAGCTGATGGTATGACAATGGTTATTGTAACTCATGAAATGGGATTTGCACGAGAAGTTGCTGACCGTGTTCTTTTCATGGACGGTGGTTACATCGTAGAAGAAGGTACTCCACAGGAAGTACTTCTGAATCCAAAAGAACCTCGAACTATCGATTTTCTGAATAAAGTACTGTAGATAAAGATAAAATGAGCCGCTGCGAATGCAGCGGCTCATTTTATATGCTACAAGTTCTCTTTTTTCAATAACAATTTGTACATAATTATTTCGCAGCTTTGATCGTTATATTCCCATCCTCACTCTTAATTTCGAGGGAATTCTGTGCCTTATTTCCAGAATCAACGCTCTGTTCATCGTCTTCATCCGTCATGACTTTGCCGAGTTCCTCCGGAATATTGATCTCACTTGCTTCTGCCTCTACAGAAAGATCTGCAAGTGTTTTTTCCGGAATACTGAGTGTAATATCACCAAGGCTGCTGCGAATCTCATTCTTACCGGTAAATGTAACATTCTCGGCTTGTATATCACCATCAGCCATTTCAATCTGACTATTGGCAAATATAACATCTTTAATCTTCAGATCACCGAGATCATCTTTCAACTCAAGATTCTTAAATCTACCTCTCACAATTTTAACATCGCCATCGTCATTCTGAATCACTGCCTGTTTGGCATTCAATGATTCAATATCTAAGTCACCATATCCCATCTTGCATGAAAAACTACTCATGTCGTTTTCCTTCGGAATATAAACAGTTACTTTATTTGAATTTTCGATCACATGGCTCTGACCGAGCATTTCCTGAAGGAAATTGATATCGATATGAATATATGAATATGACTCATTTCCCTTTTTCTCTACAAGATTCAGAGTATCATCCTGTACCTGATAGGAAAGAGGCAGCATTCCTTTATTTGTCTCAATATTGTATGCAATGTAAAAGTTTTCATCGTCAGATTCTTTTACATCCAGATCAAGATTTCGAAGATCAACATTCACAGAAGAAAATGAATTGATCTTTGTCTTGCTTAAAATCACATGGCTGTCACTGGAATCCATCATTGCGTTTCCACTGATTCTGTTCAGATCCGCTGTTTTTACATAATTTTTACCACCGGATGCAACACCAACTCCCAAAAACAGGACTCCTATTGCGCAGAGGATACCACCAGCAACCAGCAAACGTTTATTTGTTTTTTTCATGATTCTTACCCCTCTTTCCAGCTATTTTCCGTGCAAGCATAACAAGAAGCATACCAGTCCATTTGCAGAGATAGATTCCAAGAAGATACAGCAGGATTGCGCATCCAATTCCAAGTAACCCACATCCTGTGATCATCAGTGCACCCGATAAAGAATACGGGAAGGAAACAAGTCCTCTGAGCAACAGCTTGCCACCCACCAGTAAAATACTGAATGCTGCAATAAAGTCACTGAAGATCACACAGACAACACAGATTGCTGCCGCCAGAAGCACTGCAAGCATTGCGATAAAAAGTGGAACTGTCACAGGTGTTGACATGATAGCTAAAACAGCCAGCAGCGTGATTCCTTTTTTACTCTTTTTCTCTTCACCACTCTCATCCTGTTCCTGAATCTTCCGATCCAGAAGGTTATACATCAGGTCCGCAGCCGCTTCCTTCGGAGTTCCAAGCTCCTCCATCAGTCTCTGCTGACCTTCCTCATCTGTATCACTAAAATATTCATTGAAATACTCAATTGCGTCTTCATAATCCTGCTTCGGAAGTTTGCGAAGATATTTCTGCAATTTAGTCATATATTCTTCTCTGGTCAATTTCGGATCCTCCCTTCAATGATTCCGTCAATTGTATCTCTGTAGGAAATCCATTCTTTATTGAGATACACCAGTTGTTCTTTACCGGAATCGGTGATAGAATAATACTTGCGTTTACGTCCCTGAAATTCCTGAGAATAGGTTGTGAGATAACCGTTTTTCTCGAGTTTCTTCAGGATGGGATATAGAGTGGATTCTTTGATATCAGCCACGATCTTGACGGTCTGGCTGATCTCATATCCGTAGGAATCCTGTGATTCTACTACGGACAGGATCAAAAACTCTATAAGTAATGCTGATACGGGATAATACATCCGATCACCTCCATAAATAATATGTAAAATAATTATATATAAAAAATTTT
>ENA-OPZZ01000195-OPZZ01000195.1-human-gut-metagenome-genome-assembly--contig:-NODE-195-length-48379-cov-6.550609_pt1 | contig 48379 bp, 44 predicted proteins | sample MGYA00242487_ERZ504511 | MGnify/ENA primary metagenome ERZ504511 (study PRJEB26092, sample SAMD00036241) | human gut metagenome | host: Homo sapiens | study: EMG produced TPA metagenomics assembly of... | reverse complement strand
AGCTCATGCTTCACACGTTCTTCCAACTCGATCGCGGGAAGCTCCAGAAGCCGTATCAACTGTATCTGCTGAGGGGATAGCTTTTGCTGTAACTTTTGTTGTAACTGTTGCTTTAACATAATCTAAACCTCATTTTGCAGTCGCTGGATGCCTGCAATGCGGTGCTGGCAGGGGACTACCCCCGGCGGCTGGTGCAGTGCTGCGCGGCGCTGGAAGGTCTGCGCCGCAGCCTGAATAAGACCGCAGCGGCGCGGCAGTGCCCGGTGCCGCTGGCAGTTGCCGGGGCACAGCAGGAGCCGATGAAGCTTACGCTGGACGCCGCTGGCCCTTGGCTGCACCGGCACAGCGCTGGCAGATGCTTTGCGCCGCGCACAGCTGGAGTGCGAGTATGCCGACCCCCGCTATGTGGTGCTCGATCGATTCCACCCCGGAAAACCCGCCGCAGGACTACACGCGTACTGCAAACGGTGCTGGAACATGCTTTTGGCTGCTGTGCCTGCCGGGCTGCTCCGCCCCGAGAACCGGGCAGGGGAGTTTGCCGCCTTGCAGCAGCAGGCGGCGCAGCGCTGTACCATCCGGCAGGCGGTGCTGGGCGCACAGGTGCGTGTCCCGGTGCACAAGGCGCTGGGGCGGGTGTGCGCCATGCCCACGGTGTCCTGCCCGCCCGCCATCCCTGTGGCGGTCAGCGGCGAGGAGATCACCCCGGCGGCCATCGTCCTGATGCAGCGCTATGGCATCGAGGAACTCTCGGTGCTGCGATAAAGATTTTATAAGAAGAGAACCCGGAAAGTCCGCAGACCTTCCGGGTTCTCTATATTTATTCTTAAATATCCGTCCGGGGTGCGGCGCACATCTCCCAGAAGCGCAGCTCGTGCTCCGAGCAGGCGCGGAAGATCGCACGGCAGCGGGCGGCACGCTCCGGCGAAAGGCCGGTGCAGGCCACCTCGGCGCGCTCTGCCCATGCACGGCAGGCGGCATCATAGCCGGGACCGGCGTAGTCCAGCACCAGTGCGCCGTAGTAGGTGTCCTTTACGGCGGGGGAGCGCTGCAAAAGTTTCTGGAATAGCCACCCGTAACTCAGCATACAGGGCAGGCAGGCCATCAGGCACTCAGCTTCCCCCTCGCCGGTGCGGGCAGCGTCGATCATGCAGTCCAGATAGGCGCGGCTTTCCGGGCGCAGGGGCAGGGACTGGATATCGGCTTCCCGCAGACCGTACTGCTCCAGATACCGCAGCCGGGTCAGGTCCTCGTTCTCCTGCACGAAGGACAGCAGGGAATAGTAGGTGCGCATAGCCGCCATGGTGGTGGCCTTGGTCATGCCCCACGCAAAAATTTTGGCGTACTCCCGCAGATACAGGCTGTCCTCCACAAGGTAGCTTTTAAAGCAGTCCTCGCTCAGGATGCCGTTTTCCATCTTTTGCAAAAACTCGGTCTGCAAACACTGCTCCCACACAGGCAGGTCGGCCTGCACCAGCGCCGAAACAAAGGGCAGGTCAGTCACGGACAAAATCTCCCTTCAGGTTGAAGGTATGATCCATGGGCCCGGAGCCGTGCCCTAAGTCCAGCATGGCAGACAGACAGCCGGAAATGTAGGCCTTGGCGCGCTCTACGGCGGTGTCAAGGTCATACCCCTTGGCCAGATTGGAAGCAATGGCGCTGGACAGGGTGCAGCCGGTGCCGTGGGTGTTGGGGTTTGCAATGCGCTTGCCCTTGAACCACTTGCCGGTGCCGCCCTGCCACAGCAGGTCGTCGGCATCGTTGATCTGGTGTCCGCCCTTGCACAGTACGGCGCAGCCGTAGCGCTCGCTGATGGCGCGGGCAGCGGCTTCCATGTCGGCGGCGTTTGTAATGCTCATGCCGGACAAGATCTCAGCCTCCGGGATGTTGGGGGTAAGCACCTCGGCCAGCGGCAGCAGCTTTTCGGTCAGCGCCTGCACGGCATCGTCCTGCAGCAGCTTTGCACCGGAGGTGGCCACCATCACGGGGTCCACCACAATGTGCTTTGCGCCGTAGAAGTGCAGCCGCTCGGCAATAGTGTCGATGAGCGGGGCAGAGGATACCATGCCGATCTTCACCGCATCCGGGTAAATGTCGGTGAACACGGCATCGAGCTGCTGTGCCAGAAACTGCGGCGTGGTGTCAAAAATGGCGGTCACGCCGGTGGTGTTCTGTGCGGTCAGGGCGGTAATGGCGCTCATGGCAAACACGCCGTTGGCGGTCATGGTTTTGATATCGGCCTGAATTCCGGCGCCGCCGCTGGAATCACTGCCGGCAATGGTCAATGCAGTTTTCATAGTAAAATGCTCCTTTGCAGCAAAAATGCGGATATGCCCGCAAAGACATATCCGCAGATAAAAGCGCTATCTCCCTACGTTGGCATGATCCAAATCAGGTCACAGGTCAGGGCAATACAGCCCACTCTCAGCCCGCTTTGCGCGGACTCCCTTTTTATACTAGAAAGCATACCACAATCGGGGAAAAGATGCAAGAAAAACAGGCTGCGCAAACGCACCGCTTATTCGCCCAGTGCGGTGCGGATGTTGTCCAGCACCTTTTTGCTCAGCAGCACAAAAGCCTGCTTGGTGCGGCCTGCGGACACATTGGCGCAGCGCACGTTTTCCCGGGCAAAGAAGTCCTCGGCCACGGGGCCTGCGGCGGCGCGGGTGTCGCAGAAGAAATGGGTGCCGGGCAGATCGAGCCACTTTTCCAGCGCAGCGGAATCGAAGCCGGGGCCGATGGAGGTGTTGAACAGCACCTTGCCTGCGCCCAGCTGGGCAAACTCATTTTCGCCCAGCAGCAGTACGTTCTTGTTCAGGCAGGTGAACACCACCTCGCTCTCAGCCAGCAGCTGAGCCAGCGGCTTAAAGGTCATACCGGCAGCCTCGGCGTCCGGCTTTGCGCTGCGGGCAAAGTAGCTGATCTCTGCGCCCATAAATTGCAGCGCATCGGCGATCATCCGGCCGGAAACGCCCAGCCCCACGATGCCAACCTTCAGGCCGGTGATCTCCACCGGCTCGTCCCGCAGCATGGGCATCCCAAAACCGTGCAGCAGGCCGGTCAGCTCGTGCAGAACGTACTCCACAACGCCGCGGTCACCGTAATCCCGGATGCCCAGCACCTGGATGCCCCGGGTGCGTGCGTAGGCAATATCCACGTTGGCGCTCTCCTCAGAGTACAGGCTGCAGCACATGCCGATATAGCGGATGTTGGGGCACTGCGCAATGACCTCCTTGCCCATGCGGGAGGTGTAGCTCAGCAGCACGGCGTCGGCGTCCCCGATGCGGCGCACCATCTCGTCGTCGCTGGCAGGCACGTCACGGTACAGCACCACCTCTTTGGCGTAGCGGTGCAGCTCCTCCTCGGCAGAGGGAATCAGGCTGACCGGCTCAATGGCAACAAGCTTTTCAAACATGACGGACTCCTCCTTATATTAGTAGAAGCAGACGGGCGAGGCCAGATTGCGCAGCAGGGAGACGGCGCTCCAGCCCGCAATGGCGCTGGTGGAAGAGCAGATATCTACCACAGCCTTCACGCCCTCGATCTCGGCAGTGATGCAGTGGTCGTCGCCCACCCAGCCGGGCACGGAGTGCATGGTCACACCGGTGCTCTCGGGGCCGGTGGTGGCCAGAGAGGTAGCTACCGCCACGTTCACCCGGCGGGGGAAGGTAGCAATGGCCTGCTTTGCATTGCCGGTGAACACGGTGGTCTTTTCGGTGTCGGTCAGCAGATGCTCTGCCCACACCGGGGTGTTGCGGAAGCCCTTTGCACCGGTATGGGTCTCGATGCCGGCGGTCTCCGGCAGACCCTGCGCCTGTGCCATCAGGGTGACAGTCTGCAGCACGTCGAAGCCGCCGATAGCACCGCTGGCCAGGTGCACCTTGGCACCGCCCTCCACGGCAGCTGCCTTGACCTGTGCGTAGAAATCCAAATCTGCAAAGGCACCGATGGACAGAATGACCAGATTCACGCCCCGATTCAGCACCGGGATGGCCATAGCGCGCACCGACTCCACCGAGGCCGCCTCTACGATGTACTCCGGCTCAAGTGCCAGCAGCGCGTCCATATCCTCGCAGACGGCGCAGCCGACGTTGGCGGCGGTCTTTTCAGCCGAGGCGCGGGTGCGGCTGGTCACGCCCACCAGCTCGTAGTCCGGCAGCAGACCCTTCTTCCACGCGTCAGCCACGATGTTGCCCAGAAATCCGCAGCCCACAATACCCAATTTTGTTTTCATACCGTATCCTAAACTCCTTTTTTCTGCCTGTGGCAGCATATTCATAGCCAGTATACCATACCGGGTACAAAAAGGGAAATAATGTTTGCGGCAGCCCGGCAGGGCAGGACATAAAAAGTTAACAAAATAAATTACAAAAAAATTACAAAACCCTATTGCAAAATGGTTTCAAAAGAGTTACAATATGGTTACAGCAAGGGCAAAGCCCTAAGGCTGTGTGTGAAATCTTTTTCTTCTTGTTTTTTGGGATACTGGGCGCGGGTCCTCCTCCTCCGGCTGTTCTCCTTCACAGCTATGACCCATGCGCCGCACAGGCAGTGTCCCGCTTCGTGTGCAAAAGGGCTCGTCCGGTGTTTCGGACGAGCTTTTTTGCATTCCGTAAGCCTGATTTGGCTTGCAAAAGTGATACTTCAAAAATCAAAGTATGACCAATGCCCGAAAACGCTTGGCAATTTGTCTGTTTTTCCGCAAAGGACAATTATAAAGTTTGGCGCGGCAGGGGTTTGTATTCTTGCGGGCTTTGTGGTAAAGTATATACAATCAATTTATAAGCAGCAAACATGAATGATTTTGATGCTGATTTGTATCGGATGCGTTAAGAGAAAAGGAGTTTGATTATGGCTTATTTCTACGAAGAACCCTCCCGCACCTTTGGCGAGTACCTGCTGGTCCCCGGCTATTCCTCTGCGGAGAATGTGCCCACGGCGGTCAGCCTGAAGACCCCGCTGGTCAAGTACCGCAAGGGACAGGAGGAGTGCCCGCTGCAGATGAATATCCCCATGATCAGCGCCATCATGCAGTCGGTCTCCGGCGATAAGCTGGCCATTGCACTGGCTCGTCAGGGCGGCGTTTCCTTTATCTATGGCTCTCAGAGCATCGAGAACGAGGCTGCCATGGTGCGCCGCGTCAAGAGCTTCAAGGCCGGTTATGTGGTGTCCGATTCCAATCTGGCTCCCACTGCCACCCTGCATGATGTGCTGGAGCTGAAGGCACGCACCGGCCACTCAACCATCGCCATCACTGCCGACGGCACTCCTAACGGCAAGCTGCTGGGCATCGTGGCTTCCCGCGATTACCGCGTCAACCACACCCCGGACGATGCCTGCGTTACCACCTTTATGACCCCCGTTGAAAAGCTGGTCACCGCTCCGGCCAACACCTCCCTGCACGACTGCAACAACATCATCTGGGACAACAAGATCAACACCCTGCCGCTGGTGGATGCCGAGGGCAATCTGGTGTATATGGTATTCCGCAAGGACTACGATTCCCACAAGGCAAACGTCAACGAGCTGCTGGATAAGAACAAGAGCTACGTTGTAGGCGCCGGCATCAACACCCGCGACTACGCCCAGCGCGTGCCCGCACTGGTAGAGGCCGGTGTGGATGTGCTGTGCATCGACTCCTCTGAGGGCTACTCCGAGTGGCAGAGCCGCACTATCGGCTGGATCCGCGAGCACTACGGCGATACCGTCAAGGTGGGTGCCGGCAACGTGGTGGACGCCGAGGGCTTCCGCTTCCTCGCTGAGGCTGGCGCAGACTTCGTGAAGATCGGCATCGGCGGCGGCTCCATCTGCATCACCCGCGAGACCAAGGGCATCGGCCGTGGTCAGGCTACCGCTGTCATCGAGGTTGCCAAGGCTCGTGACGAGTACTACAAGGAGACCGGCATCTATGTGCCCATCTGCTCCGACGGCGGCATCGTCCACGACTACCACATCACCCTCGCGCTGGCTATGGGCGCAGACTTCGTGATGCTGGGCCGCTACTTTGCCCGCTTTGACGAGAGCCCCACGAACAAGGTGCGCATCAACGGCCAGTATATGAAGGAGTACTGGGGCGAAGGCTCCAACCGTGCCCGCAACTGGCAGCGCTATGACCTGGGCGGCTCCACCAAGCTGAGCTTTGAGGAGGGCGTGGACAGCTATGTGCCTTACGCCGGTCCTCTGGCAGACGGCGTGCAGACCACCCTGTACAAGGTGAAGAGCACCATGTGCAACTGCGGCGCTCTGTCCATCCCCGAGCTGCAGCAGAAGGCCAAGCTGACCGTTGTTTCTTCCACCTCCATCGTGGAGGGCGGCAGCCACGACGTTGTGCTGAAGAACGCCACCCCCAGCATCATGAACGGCTAAGCCTGTTCTGAAAAGAATCTATTGATTTAAGCGCAGAGACCGCTGCACAGCGTTTGTGCAGCGGTCTTTTTGCGCGAAAATACTTGCACCGGCAGGGGAATCGTGCTATCATGATAGAAACGCTCTGTCATGACAGGGCGGAGGATCCCCCTGCCGGGCAAGCGGCAGGCGGCGCGCAGTAGGGAAGAGCTGACGCCGGGTATAAATAGAGAGGAAAACATTCATGAACGAGATCAAGGTTGAGCCTTATATCCCCGATGAGGACTACGATAACCCCGCGATGGTGGTGGATTTTTATGAATTCACCATGGCAAACTGCCTGTTCCTGCATGGCTTTAAGAATACCACGCTGGTGTTTGATATGTTCTTCCGCAAAAACCCGGATAATCAGGGCTATTCCATCAGCGCAGGCCAGCGCAAACTGACCCGCTTTTTGCTGGACTATCACTTCAATGAGCAGGATATCCACTGGCTGCGCACCAAGGGCATGAGCGAGGAGTTCTGCGAGTATCTGCGCACCTACAAGTGGAAGGGTGATATGTACGCCCTGCCCGAGGGCACGGTCTGCTACCCCCATGTGCAGATGGTGCGCATCGAGTGCGATCTGGTGGGCGCGATCCTGATCGAGACCTACCTGCTGCAGACCATGAACTTCCATAGCCTGATCGCCACCAAGGCCACCCGCGTTACCGGTCTGAACACCCACACCCCCCGCAACGTCATGGAGTTCGGCACCCGCCGCGCACAGGGCGAGAGCGCCGGTAACGATGGCGCTTACGCCGCAGTGCTGGGTGGCTGCATCGGTACGGCCAACTGTCTGGCAGAGATGAAGTTCGGTGCAGAGGTCAAGGCCGTGGGCACCGTGGCACACAGCTTTATCGAGTTTTTCCCCACCGAGTTCGATGCCTTCAAGGCCTTTGCCGATACCTACCCGGATTCGGTCAGTCTGCTGCTGGATACCTATAACATTATGGAGAGCGGTCTGCCCAACCTGATCAAGCTGGACGATTATCTCATTGAGAAATACCCCAACGATCCCAACCGCCGCGTCAAGAGCGCCCGCATCGATTCCGGCGACCTTGCCCGCGGCTCCAAGCGGCTGCGCAAGGCACTGGATGCCGCCGGTAAGCCCTACATCAAGCTGGTAGCCTCCAACGGTCTGGATGAGAAGAAAATCGCCAACATGGAACTATACGAGCACGCACACTTCGACTCCTACGGCGTGGGCGAAAACCTCATCACTTCTGCCTCCGACCCCGTGTTCGGCGGCGTATACAAGTTGGTGGCAGTGAAGAAGCCGGACGGCAGCTACACCCCCAAGATGAAGTGCTCGGACTCCGCCAGCAAGGCCATCATCCCGGGCAAAAAGATGCCTTGGCGTCTGTACGACGAAAACGGTCAGGCACAGTGCGACCTGATTGCCATGGACGGCGAGGTCATCGAGGCCGGTAAGCCGGTCACTATGGTCAATCTGGACTCGGACGCCATCGAACGCACCATCACCTTTATCCCCACCGCTGTGCGCCCGCTGTTGGTGCCGCATATTCTGGGCGGCGAGCTGGCCATTGAACTGCCCTCTATTGCAGAAAAGAAGGCCTATATTGCAAAGCAGCTCACCGAGGAGACTTGGGAGAGCGAGTTGCGTCTGGAATGCCCTCACAAGCACTACGTCAACATGACCCCCGCAGTGGCCGAGTGCCGCTCCCGGATGTACGCCGAGCTGCACGGAGGCAAGGTGTAAGCAGCACCGAATAAGCGGTTTTTCTTGACAAAACAGGGAAACTATTGTATCATAAAAGCCGCTGATTTAATAAAAATGTTAATACCACCAGATTGCGAATAGCAGTGTGGTTGTAATAATTTTTCCTCACACCTGTTATTCCCGGCTCTCTCTCAAGCCAGAGGGCAGCAGGACTTTGTAAGCCGGGGTTGCGCCGCTGTGGTGAAATTGGCAGACACGAGGGACTTAAAATCCCTTTCTGGAGACAGAGTACGGGTTCGACCCCCGTCGGCGGCATGCAGAAGCTCAGAATTGTTCGTTGATTCGAATGATTCTGGGTTTTTTCTTTTTGTTCCATTTTCTGGAAGCGCTAGAGGGGCGAGAGGGATTTTTCGCGAAAAAAGGAGGAGTCTCTCTCGTGCGTAACCGTGATTTAAGACCCGCTGCCAAGGCAAACCCTACCATCCAACAGGCCTTTGAAAGGTTCCAAAAGTACAACCGGCTCAAGAACCTCTCCCAAGGCTCACTCGACTTCTACGCCGCAAAGGGCAGAAGCTTCTTTCGGTTTTTGGGGAATACAGAGCAGCCCATCACTACCATCACAGAGGAAACGGTGGAGGACTATATTTTTTATATGAAGGACCAGCAGCTCCATGATACGACCATCAATACGAACCTCCGCATGGTGCGTGCGTTTTTGTACTGGTGCATGGAAAAAGGCTATCTGGAAAAGTATCCGATCAGACTGGTGCGTGCCGATGATCCGATCAAAGAACCCTATACCACCGACGAGCTGCAGAAGCTGCTGAAGGAACCGGACTGCAAGACCTGCTCCTTTGCTGAATACCGCAATTGGGTCATTGTCAACTTCCTGCTTGGGACCGGCTGCCGTGCGTCCACGCTGCTCAACCTGCAGATCGGAGATTTGGACCTTTCCGCCGGGACAGTGTTTTTCCGCCACATGAAGGCGCGTAATCAACAGATCGTGCCGCTCTCCAAGGCACTGGTCAGGATCATGGAGGACTATCTGGAGCACCGCAGCGGCGACCATACAGCCCCGTTGTTTGTCTCGGAGTATGGCAACCAGATGACGTTGAATTCGCTCGGGAATGCGATTTGGAATTATAATCATAGCAGAGGCGTGGATAAGACCTCTATGCACCTGTTCCGGCACACCTACGCGAAGCTGTATATCCAAGCTGGCGGCGACCCGTTCCGTCTGCAAAAGCTGCTGGGACACGCAGACCTTACCATGACCCGGCGGTATGTGGCACTGTATGCGGACGACCTGAGAGCCAACTATGACGCCCTGAACCCCCTAGAGCAGCTGACCCGCAAAAATCGCCACGGAGATAAGATCAAGATGGGGAAGGGGGAGGGAAAGTAAAAATGGGTCAATGTCCCTTGAGCAAAACGAAATGATATGGTATAGTGAAATCAAAAAAGGAGACGCGGATCAATATGAGTGATGAAGAGAAGCGCTGGCCATTCGATGGTTTCTACCTGAAGCTGGCTGAGGCACAACGGGAGTATGAGCAGGAGCAGCACATTGACCCTGCCTCGTTGACGGAAGAAGAACGACAGCAAAAACTGCAGGAGATTCTGGATTGGATTACTGCCTCTCGCAAAAAGAAAAAGGAGGCCGACGAACAGCTTGATCTCATTGTGCCGGAGGAAGAACCGGAAACCGCCGGGGCAACTCCACAGCCTGCAAAACAGTACATTACAGATCTTGTTGGTGAGGATTACAAGAACTGGCATGGAATCGTGGTGCTTGATGCGGGCACGAACTCCGGCAAGACCTATTTTATTCTGAAGACATTGCTGCCGTGGGCATATGAACGTCGTAAGCGTATCCTGATTCTGTGCAATCGCGAAGCTCTGCGCAACCAGATCGAGCGCGATGTGAACCGTTTGGGGAGTATAGAGGTATCCTACGAGGACTATGATCCCGCGCTTGGAGGAATTGTCAACAAACCCGCCATAGATAACAAGTATGAGCACACCATCTGTGTTGAAACATACCAGTGGCTGGAAACCTTCCTGCAAAGGAATGAAGATGCCGCCAAAACTTATCTGAGATCGTTTGATTATATCGTGTCAGACGAGTATCACTACATGGTAACAGATGCCAGCTTCAACGATCATGTGGATGCAAGCTATGAGGCGATTAAAGAGCTGTGGACAACGAAGACCTGCATCTTTATGAGCGCAACCGCCCGCCCCTTCTTTGATTATTGGGAGCTGCGGAAAATGATCCCGGAGGGACAGCACTATCGTCTGCCGATGGATTATCGGTTTGTGTCAAGCGTGAAGTTCTTCTACCGTGACGATGACGAATTGGATATCATCCGCCGGGTACAGCCGGGAGAAAAGATCCTTGTTTTTGCGAACACCATCGCCAAGCTGCGAAAACTGCGGGACACTCTGAAAGCAGAAGGCATAGAGGATGTGGCGTGCCTGTGCTCCAAATACCGTCAGGAAGCGGAGGAGTTTGACAAACTGGATGATGTGCTTGTGGGCAATGTTCTGCAGCATCAGGTCACACTGACCACAACGACCCTCTATAATGGTGTGGATATGAAAGACCGTGCGCTGAAATATATTGTCAGTGAACTGTGGAACCCGCTCGTTAATGCACAGATCCTTGGCCGCAAACGTCCCTTGGATGAGGGGGATACCTGCGCGGTGTATTTGCTGCATTACCCCAAAGAACGTCTGGAAGGGGAACTTAAAAAAATCGAGAAGTATCAGCTGGAACCGGTCGAGGCATATCGGAAATGGTTTGATGATAGGAAGGCATGGAAGACATACCTGCATCAGCCTGAAACAGTGGAAATACTGAAAAAAAGCCATACAGTCGTTCTGGATCCACGGGAAGGTGAATACTGCTGGCGGAAACGTGCGACCTTGCAGGCTCGTGTAGAACGTGTTTTCCTGCTGCAAATGCTCGAACAGGGGTATCAGACAGAGCTGCTGAAAAAAATCGATGAAAGCCTGCTTGCAAAAGTAGAGCGCCTTGACCCGCCGCTGCTGCTTGAGTATCTGGATGCCCATCTGAATGAGGAACGCTACTATCAAGACTGGCAGAAGATCTTCTTTGAGCTGGGGCACATCTACAACAAGGCAGATGGACACGCCGAGAAATCGTTGCCAAGCTATACCTGCGCACGTCAATGGTTGCAGCAATATGGATACGATCTACAGAAAAAGCGCGCAACAAGTGGAGAACTGCGAAATAAGAACGTTTGGTGGGTCACAAAGCAGTAAAATGCGCACGAAATTCACTATACTATATAACAAAGTGAAAAATATGCGCACGGGCGCCGCTCTTTATTCGACTTTCTTTATTTGATTTTTTGCGTGGTTGTGTTAGCCGAGTGCTTTTTGAACGGCCGAAGCATGAGGACGGGACAGAAACGCTCGGTTAACATGATCACGCCAACGGAAATCTTGACTAAGCGAACCTGTGAGCTTTTTCAAGATTGGAGTTGATCTAAATGGTATGAGCGCCAGCGAATACCTTCCTCTTTGTCAATCCTTCACCAATAGGACGCATATCAGAAATGGGCGACGATTTGATCAGAGTGAAATATCTCAAATAATTGAGAAAAACATCTGCTGCGGTGTGATTCTGTCTGACTTTGATACCATTAAAAAGTATACCTCGAACGGAATATATCGTGTTACCGTATAATACAAGGGCGTCTACACTGTGGACACCGTTTCGTGGCTGAATTTTAAGCTGCCAAAAGGGAGTCGCATTCCACGACCACCCTGAAACATGACTCAAGGAGGCGGTTTCAATTTGAAATCCCCTTGAAGACTTATCAAGACTGTCTTTGTTGCGCTCGTGACAGACGGCAGATCTCCATTACACTCTTCATATTAAGAACAATCGTATCATACATTTTTCCGTCAGTAGCCCTCAATTTGAGGGTGACTGATTTGTCGATAAACTGTTCTATTTCCATCAACTAGTGACAGTTTGACACTAGTTGAAAGCGGGTCAAGACGCTCGACGTTTCGTTCGCAGCATGAGGGGGATTACAAACTCCCTGCCCTGTACTGTCTGGTACGCTCCCATCGCCACTTGTGGCAATGGTCAAAAAAGTCCACCGTGCGCAGAAGTGTGCTATGACCGGGTGTCCACAAATCTACAACCCTTTGATTCTAAAGGTAGCAAAACGCGACCTTTGAACCTATCGCTCACAATTGAGCAATAGACAAGGATATCCTGAAACGGGACTACCCTTGGCAGTCGAAAATTCGGCTACTAACCTTTCCCCTGCAAGTGGAGAAAGAGCGTATTCTAAAATTTCAGAAATCGCTATTGGTGGCGCAAAAATGTTCTACCAATCCCTTCTCAAAAATGTGCGCCGTGGTTCAATTCTGGACTTTCGCCACAAGTGGAGATGTGTTTGACAGACCTTATGACTGGAATCAAAGTCCGCTCATAATTCCGTCGCATTTCACGACACAAATAGGGTATGCTCAAAAGTGGTGAAAATAATAATCGAGCCGCAAATCCGCCGGGATAGCTGCTGTCTGATATTAAACGCCGCTCTTTAAGTTTACTTCTTGACCGAATACCACAAAAAAGAGCCTTGCTACTCGTGTCTGAGCGGCAGAGCTCTGTTGCTGCATGATGTGCTATAGGAAATGGTGGTTGGTGTCAGCGTTCAATGATCTCAGTGGTAATTCTGGTTTGACCTTCACCAAGAAGTTTGCCATATGCGCGGTCTGAGATCCGCTTGAAATCCTCTGCTTTTTCTCTTGATGCAAAGTAGTCTTGTCCTAGCACGGAATCTCCGTTCTCATGATCGATAATTTGCACCAAGATTTTATTTTCAGCCATAAGCTTACCTCCTGCTGCTGATAGAAGTGGTGACGATGGGCGCGATGTCTATTACCGCAGCTTTCTCATATATGCTTGGGACGTTCTTTTCTGGCTCTCGTAGAAGGTAACGCCGGTAACATCGTCTACGACCAGATCATCATAAGGAATGCCCTTTTTGTTCAGGTGGTCAATGAACCAGCGCTTTTTCAGATAGCACCACGGGGTTCTGCTGAGGTCGCCGTAACTCGATGCAGGCCGCTCACATGCGTTGTAGGTTTTGCCGCAGATGCTCCACCATTCTTTACGCACTCGCTCCCGCATTTGCAGAACATCAGAGGTGCCATGAAGGCCATGCTCCTTGCCATACTGATAATCTGCCTTCTTGATTTTTGCGTTCTGTCCCGCTCTGACTGCACCAGCTGCACCAAGACCCAACAACCCTAAAAATAACGAAAAAGCGCCTGCCATAATAGTTTCCTCCTGTATTTTGAAGTGTGTTTGCTTTTGCTGTACCTGAAGTCTACCAAACGGTGCGTCCGATAAGATGGACTTACAAGTGCACTTTTAAAAATATGGAGCTTTCTGGCTGCCGTCGCGCGAACTGATGGTTGACCGCACTATAGCGGGCAAAAAGTATCCGGTAAGGCCTCCGGTGGCGGGGAGCACCTCACTCCGTCAGCCCTAACAGATAATCGGTCGACACCTGATAGAATTGGGCGAGCTGGATCAGATGGGGGATCTCGGGGCATTTATCGTGCTCCCATGCGTAGACTGCCCGGCGGGTCACACCCATGGTTCGTGCAAGCTCGGTCTGGGTATATCCGTGCGTTAGGCGCAGGTGCTGCAAACGTTCTGATATAATGGTCATGGCTGCTCTCCTTCAATATAATGGGCGTCCTCTCACAGCCCGGCGGATCTCTGTTTTGCAGGTGCACTTTTAAAAAACGTCAAGGGTAATGGTGCCGCCCTCTTTGGTGATGATCTCATACTCGGTGGACTGGATATCTCGCAATACCAACTTTTCAATACTCAGGATGCTGGCAAGGGGGATGGAAAGCATGGTGTGTCCGGCCATGAAATGCAGCTCTGACTTGTTCCGGTGCGTGTGCAGCTGGATGTCTTGGAACGCGATGTCTGCCCCGGAAAAAACGGCGCACCCACTGGCTTTGCACTCGGATGTCTCGGCAAGAAAGGTGTCAATAGCGATTTTATAAGTATCCATGAGGAGCCTCCTGTAATTTTATATATAGCACTACTCTCACTCGTGTCCTCGCTCTCTGTCCTGTTATGATTAGTCAGCCTTCACGAACAGCTCCATGTAGTCCGCGCAGATGACCCGCACTTCCTTGGTGCTCCGGATGATGGTACCGCACTTGGGACATACCCACCGCCGGGTGCTGCTCTTTGCCTTGGGAGGCTTGGGCGCTCCGGTCTGGCTGCTGCCGGGTGCTTTGCTGCCTGCTCCGGTGCCTGCCATATCCGACCATGCCAACCGCTCGCCCATCTGGATGTCCTGCCAGCCTTGGAAGATGATGAAGTCCAGCAGCTCCTCGGACGGGCTTGTGATGGTCCAGCCGTATTTCTCGTGGTGGTCGACAGTCAAGCCGTGTGCCTCGGCCTGCTCCTTAAAGCGCCGGTTGTGGTAGACTCCGTTGTTGCTGGTGTCCTTGATACCGGTCTCCATGCAGTACTCGTGCACCATCTCGTGCAGCAGGGTGGAAGCGGTCTCCTCAATGGGACGGTCAAGGGTAGCCGACGAAATATTGATCTCGTACTTGTTCTCGCCGCCTGCCTGCCAGACTTTGGAGCAGGTGATGTGACCGTAGGCGGACGGGGTCTTTTTCAGGCTGATGATGGGCTCGGGCAGCTTGCCTGCAAAGTAGTGCTTGTTGAGTTCGCGGAACATCTTTTCCAGCTGACCGGCAGCGCGGGAGGTTTTGACAGTCTGTTTCATGATTTTTCGAACCTTTCTCTTGATAAAAAAGGCCGGGACAGGTATAATATTGGTGTAGCCCGCCCCGGCGGGTGTTGTGGGCTCTGTACAGCACAAACTTTGGTCGGAGAGTGCTGTATGGGGCTTTTTTCGGGTGATGTCAGGTGATGCTCAGGCGAGTGCCGGTGACCGTTTTGCTGTACTGGTCGTACAGGTCGGGCGCTACGGCCTTGATGGCTTTGCTGTCGAGTCGGGTGCTGGAGAAATCGGACAGGCGGACTTTGTGGCAGCCTACTTCCAGATAGTTGGTGGAGCGCTCAGCCAGTGCCTCGCGGATCTGGATCTTCAGCTGCCCCTGTTCAGCCTGTGCGGCCTCGATCAGTTGGGCGGCCTCCTTGTACTGCTCGACAAGGGTCAGTAAAACGTTGATACTCATGTGTGTACCTCTCTTCAAATCGTTGGTGAATGGTCGGATGTGAGAACCGATGTTCCCGATGGCATGAGTATATCAGTTAACCGACAACATGTCTATTCGTAAAGTGACCAACGTTAACCGACATATATCACGGAAAAATATGCATAATGTCAGTTAACCGACTATACTATAATAGGTGTATATATGGCGACAAAAGAAGCACATAATCGAGCGAGCGTAGAGTATAACAAACGACAGGATAATATCATGATTCGACCCTCCAAGGAGATGGGCGCAATAATCCGCCAGTCTGCTGCAGCCGAAAACATGAGTGTGCAGGGGTATGTTTTGCAGACCCTCTACGCAAGAACCGGCGCAACAGGGGGCGGGGTGGTTAAAAATCCAGAGGCGGGCTCCCTTTCCTTAGAACAGCGGAGTTGTCTTATCTCCCCAGACCGGGAAAAAATCTTGCGGGACATTCTGCAGGATATCGTGCTGAACACAGCTCCGGGCGAACGAAATGCGCTTTCGGAGATGCTGGTGCAGATTATAAATGAGAGCGTAGAGCAAAATGCGGACAGCGTTTATCAGACGATGACGGATTCATTGCTGTAAAATCGGCCTCTGTCTTTCACAGAAACGTGATCGGCAGGGGCTTTTTTGCGCGAACAAATAGCCCGATTCAGAGCAGGTGGTAGCTGCAGTGACGGGTGCTGATTGTACCTATATATAGATAGGAGCAGCAGGGGAGAGGGGAAAAATTATGTGGTACTGTGCGATATGCCTCGTCAGAACTCCTGATCAATGTGACGACATAAACCGGCTTTTCCGCGCGAGGGGGCGTTCTCTATTTGACGCCTGTCATTACATCAGAGCGGCTATCCAACCAGACTGTAATCTCCAACGCCTTGGACAACTATATGACCACACATTTTGTCTAGCAGTGATTTCATCTGAAGCTTTCATGCGAAACTGGGCAATGTGCAAAAAAAGTTCTGGCTGAGTCGCATTTTTTTCTAAAACATGGATGGATACATTTCCTCGGATTTCTATTGATTCCCAGATATAACCATGATAGAATAATAAGAGAATTCAGACGGCCACGTAGAAGAACTGGTATCCGCTGTTTTGTGATGGAAGGATACGCCTTGATTGCGGTAAGGAGGTGAATCCAGTGGGCTTATGTCTGTTTGCGAACAATCATGTGATAGATCATAAGGAAACCCGAATGATAGACCAAAATAAAAAGCCCACTGCTGTTTCCCTTGCTGGCGTGATGCGCAAAGGTGAAAATGAAGTGGGCTTGTTGAGGTTCTACAAAAATGTGAAATATTGCATACTGGAAGCAATACACATGCGACGCTTGAGCTGTAGCATGACGTTCTGGTTTTCATTACGGCCACATTGCATTTGAAATGACCTTGGGCGAAGCTGTCGTCCGAGGGCTTTTGCTTGCCCGGAGATCAGGAATAACGGTCTGCCGGTTTTAGGAAAAGAGGAACGGTTATCTAAAAGGAAGGTGCTTGCGGGAACGGTGTGAGTTAAAGAGATTACTTTATAGCAGTTTGTGTTTTTAATGCGCAAGCAGCATCCGCAAACTGCATATCGCAAATATGCCGTGTTGATAGGGCACTATTTCTGAAAATTGCGATAAAACGAATGACGATAAGAAGTGCATAGACAAGGATTTATGTGAGGAGAAAAAATGGCTACGAATACTGTTGGAATCGATAAGGAAGTTGAAGTTGACCGCAAGGAAAATCTGCGCGACCATCGCCTGTACTGGATCGGGCGCCGGACGCAGGACGTGATCCTGTCATCGCTGGCACTGGTGGTACTGTCGCCGGTCATGCTGGCTACGGCTATCGCAATTGTGGTGGACGACCCGTCTGCGGGTCCTGTTTTCAGTCAGGAACGTATCGGCCGCAACGGTAAGCCCTTCAAGTTCTATAAGTTCCGCTCCATGTGCCCCAATGCAGAGGCAGAACTGGACGACCTTTTGGATCAGAACGAGATGGATGGTCCTGTGTTCAAGATCAAGGACGATCCCCGCATTACCCGTGTGGGCAAGTTTATCCGCAAGACCAGCCTCGATGAGCTGCCCCAGCTGTGGAACATCCTGAAGGGTGATATGAGCATCGTGGGTCCCCGCCCCGCACTTCCCCGCGAGGTGGAGCAGTACGGCGACTACGAAAAGCAGCGTTTGTATGTGACCCCCGGCCTGAGCTGCTACTGGCAGATCGCCCCGCACCGCAACGACCTCTCTTTTGAAGAGTGGATGGATCTGGACGTGAAATACGTCAAAGAGCGCAGCTTCTGGGTGGATTGGAAGATTATTTTTAAGACCTTCAAGGTGTGCTTGCTGGGGCGTGGGGAGTAAAAAATAGTACATGGAAGGAAAACGGTTGGAGAGACGAGATGGAGAGAGACCTTAGAATTGCGGTATTTGGACAGAAGCGATTGTCGAGAGAGGGCGGCGTAGAAATCGTTGTAAAGGAGCTGTGCACGCGGATGGCACAGCAAGGCTGTCAGGTGACCTGTTATAACCGGTCGGGACATCATGTAAGCGGCGCAGAGTATGACGATATTGATAACACGAACTACGAGGGAATCCGGCAGAAGTCCGTTCCAACGATAGAGAAAAAAGGGGCTAGAGATATAATAGGGTCAACCAAGAAAAACTACGATAACTAAAGGGTTTTGACGGCTTGAGTTGTCCTTCAAAAGTTTTATTTGTTAAACAACTGCAAGAAGCGGGAAATCCTGAGGGTTATATGTAGGTGGCTTTTGGAAGCTCTGTTTTGACCCACAAAAAGGAGCAGCAAATAAAGATTGAAGGAGAGTTCAAGCCTACGGTGGATTGCCATTGGGCAATCCGCCGTGGGCTTGTTTGCGCAAAAAAGATTTAGGATGGGATAGAGGAGTGGAATCAAAGAAAGTTGTACAACACGTTTACTTAGTAGGCGCTAAGTCTATATATCGAGTTGCGGAAAAAGATAAGGAGTATTTGAGGGATGAGGAAGAAAAAAATCAAAATACTGCATGTGGCGCAAGCTGCTGGCGGCGTGGATCGCTACATCCGAATGCTTCTCAAGTATTTGGATAAAGAAAAATTTGAAAATATCTTGGTCTGTTCCCAAGATTTTAATAGGGAAGATTATGATGGCTTAGTGGACTCTTTTGAACAAATTGAAATGAACAGGGCAATCGGGGTGAGTGATCTGAACTCGATTAAAGAAGTTCGGAGGTTGATAAAAAAATATAATCCCGATATTGTTTACGCTCATTCCAGTAAGGCCGGTGCGATTGCTCGTGTGGCGGATATCGGATTGAAAAATCACTGTGTATATAACCCACATGGCTGGGCATTCAATATGCGGTGCTCTGACAAAAAAAGAGCAATGTACACAGCCATCGAGAAAATGGCAGCTCCATTTTGTGAGAAGATCATCTGCATTTCAGATGCGGAAAAGCAGTCAGCTTTAGAGAAGAAAATTTGTAGAGAAGATAAGCTACAAGTCATTTTTAACGGGGTGGACATCGAAGCATATGAAAGCGGAGAACACGGAACAGTTAAACGGAGCAGCTTGGGCATACCTGAAGATGCATATGTCGTTGGTATGGTTGGACGTATTAGCCCCCAGAAAGCACCAGATGTGTTTGTAAAAATGGCGAAGTTGGTCAAGGATGAAATCCCTAATGCACATTTCGTTATAGTCGGAAGCGGAAACCAAGAAGCAGAAATCAGAAAATACGCTGAAGAAAACAAGTTCGCGGACAGTTTACACATTACAGGTTGGGTTGATGATCCGATGAGCTATGTAGAACTCTTTGATGTTGCCTGTCTATTAAGTCGTTGGGAAGGATTTGGATTGGCTTTACCGGAATACATGATGGCAGGCAAGCCAATTGTAGCAAGCCGTGTTGATGCCATCCCTAATATCATCCGAAATGGAGAAAATGGGTTGCTCGTCGAAGTAGATGATGCTACTGGGGCAAGTGAAGCTGTATTACAGATTTATCGGGATAGGAGTTTGAAAGATAAATTGGTATCGAAGGGAGTAGAAGACGTACATAATAGATTCGATGCTCAGAGAGTATCAGAGGAACACGGGATATTGTTTGAAAATATGTGGAAAGTGGAAACCATATAATTAATGCCTTGTTGGAAGAGGAGTAAAAGAACAGTGCGGACAAAAGATATAAAACTGATAATTGATAAGGATTTGGATCGAAACAAAGACATAAAAAATCACTTATTTTTTGTATCTTTCGATTCGGCAACAGTTTCATTAACGGTAATACGATATTTGATAGAATATGCAGCATTCCATTCAGAATAATCATGAAATTAACATACAACAAATATAATCACATTCCTTTGGAAACTAATATCGGGGGGGTAAGAATACCCCATCTTCTAGGAATTGTTTTGTCGGGCAAAGCGTCAATTGGTGAGCAATGTACAATAATGCACCAAGTCACAATCGGTGTTGATGAATTGAAAAACAATAAAGCTCCAGTGATTGGAAACAATGTGTTTATTGGAGCAGGCGCAAAAATCATAGGCAATATAACTGTCGGAAACAATGTCGTTATTGGAGCAGGTGCAATCGTTACAAAATCCGTTCCTGATGGAAAAACGGTGGTTGGAATTAATCGAATAATCGAACAATCGAATGGGTGAAAGTAAAACTATGAAAAGAATTAGAGTGCTACATTCTGAATTGAATGGAGAATTAGGGGGGATTGAAAGTTTCTTATATAATGTTTACCGGTTTATTGATAAGGAAAAGGTAGAGTTTGATTTCCTCACTATATCGGATACGCCAGCATACGGAGATAAGTTCAAAAAAATGGGCTCCACAGTTTATAAGGTCCCCAAACATATAAACTTTTTGGGTTATTATTTTGCAATTGACAAAATACTGCGAGAAGGAAATTATGATATAGTTCATATTCATAAAAATTCGGCGATAGATATTTTGATTTTGAAGGTGTTACAGAGATTTCCTAACATAAAGGTCGTTGTGCACTCCCATAATACATTCCCAAGCGTGGGAGGTAAACTTGAAAAGCTACACAAGTTTAATAGAAAATACCTATATGATAATGCTGACTATCGTTTGGCATGTTCGGACAATGCAGGAAAATGGATGTACGGGAATGGAGCTTTTGAAATAATCAAGAATGGAATTGATACAAAAGGATTTCGGTTTTGTACCGAATACGGAGAAGAAATTCGAGCAATGTATGGAATTCCTATGAATGCTTTTGTTATTGGACATGTAGGAAGATTTACCAATCAGAAAAATCATTCGAAGTTAATTGATATTTTTGCAGCTATAAAAGAACGAAAATCAGATGCATATTTGTTGTTGCTCGGTGGCGGAGAGTTACAGGATACCATTAAGAGCAAGGTTGAAAAACTTAATTTATGTGACAGCGTTATTTTCTGTGGAGTGCGCACGGATGTAAATAAATATCTATGCGCAATGGACGCTTTTGTTTTTCCATCGACTTGGGAAGGACTTGGAATTGTAGCTATCGAAGCGCAGGCATCAGGGCTGGAGTGTTATCTGTCAAGAGAGCTACCCAAGGAAGTGGAAGTGACAGATGCAGTCACATGGTTTGATGTTTCAGAGAATGAAAATGCAATTGCGAATATGATTGATCTGACGAAAGTTCCGGAAGAAACTCGTTATATTCGAAATAGAGAAGTTGCGGAGAATGGATACGATATGCAGGAAACTGCTAATAGATTGATGAAAATTTACTTGTCATTAATAGGAGAATAAATGAATACAAAGAGTGTGCAGGTTGTAATGTCAACCTATAATGGAGAAAAGTACCTGAAAGAACAAATAGATAGTATTCTGTCACAGGAAGGGGTGGATGTTCGCCTTTATATACGAGATGACGGATCTTCAGATAGAACTACAGATATATTGGCTTCGTATCAAGAGCATAAAAATGTAAAAATAGAAAAGGGAAATAATCTGGGTTTTGCGAAAAGCTTTTTAACCGCGTTAGATGAATGCGATGAAGCAGATTACTACGCTTTTTCGGATCAAGATGATGTGTGGGAAAAAGATAAGCTTTCAACCGCAATCGAGATACTCGAAGAAGAAAGTCAGTCAACACCGTTGCTGTATTGTTCGGCACTTCAAAGAGTGGATGAAAACTTAAATCCATTACATGTGCAGAGCTATCATGGATTGCGCATTAACCTTCCTTCGATGTTAACGAGAGGGAGACTTGCCGGATGCACGTTTGTATTTAATAACACATTACGAAATCTGGTAAAGAATTCATCACAAATAGAAATGCATGCGTCCCATGATAGTTGGGTGCTGTTGGCTTGCCTTGCATGTGGGGGAAATGTCTTTTTTGACAAAAAACCACATATTTTATTCAGAAGATATAATACGAATACATCAATCGATGGCGGAAAGTTGAAAAGTCGGCTGAAATATGAATTTAGATATTTTGAAAAATATAAAAATAACAGATTGGATACCGCATGCGAACTGTTAAATTGCTATAATTCAAATATGTCTGTGTCCAGCAAAAGCTTTTTGGAAAAAGTGAAAAACTATAAAAGTAGTATAAGAAATAGAATTGCTTTTTTGTTTTACAAAGACATAAATTGTGGAATAATAGCATCTGATGTGATAACAAGGATTATAATTCTATTCGGGTGCTATTAATTAAGGTTGGGTAAAAAGATTATGGAAGAATTGATTTCAGTTGTTGTGCCTATATATAATGTTGAAAAATATCTCCAAAAATGCATAGACAGTATTTTGGCGCAAACATATCGTCATCTCGAAATTATACTGGTTGATGATGGCTCTCCGGATAACTGCGGTGCAATATGTGATAACTATGCACAAGAAGATGGCCGGGTTCTCGTGATTCATAAGAAAAATGGAGGACTGTCGTCGGCTAGAAATGCTGGGCTGGAGATTGCAAAGGGAGAACTGATAGTATTTATTGACAGTGATGATTGGATTGATGCTAATTATATCGAAAAGCTTTACGATGATATTTCGGAAAGCGGAGCAGATGTAGCGGTTCCAGCATTTTGTATTTCATTTGAAAATGGTGATTGTGCAGTTGATTCAAGAGTAAAAGAGGTAACAACTTACTCGAAGAAGGAAGCGCTGGAAGTTTTTTTGTTTAATGGGTATTTGACTCCGTGTGTTGCAAGCAAGATGTGGAAAAAGAGCCTGTGGCAGAAAATTAGGTGCCCTGAGGGAAAATTGTTTGAGGATCAGTACACGACATATAAACTTTTAATGTTGGCGAATAAGATTGTTTTTGACCCAGAGGTATATTACTATTATTTTAAACGGAGCGGTTCTATTGGCCATAGTTCTTTTTCAAAAAGAACATATGATTTGCTGTTTGGGATTGGGGAACAATATCAAGTGATTACAGAAGCATATCCTGAAACGACAAGTACAATGAAAGTTGCGAGAACGGTATGGGAATTGGTTTTTGTCAACATGATGATTTGCTCGAAATACAATGACAAGGAAACGATTGGGCAAGTTCAGAAACATGCTAGAAACGCTTTTTTAGATGTGGTTACTTGTAAGTATTTGCCAGCAGTTCGAAAGGCTGAAATCGCACTGTTCTGTTTCAATTTTTCTGCTTATCGGTTTATTTACATAAAATATAAATCTAAAAAGAAAATCGCGTGAGGATATACGAATGACCATATATATTCCGATGATTATTCTAACGGTATTTTTAGCTGATATACAAGAAAGGATTCGATATCGAGGAAGAAAAATCTCTATTTTACTAATAACGCTTCTTCCACCCACATTAGTGGCCGCATTCCGGTACAATAACGGCGCAGATTATCCAATGTATTTTCAATTGTTTACGCGTTTGGGAAATGGAAGTAAAATTGCCGGTATAGAAGGAAAAAAACTAGAAGTAGGATTCGAGTACATTGTTAGACTGTGCCAATTAGTAACTCGAAATCAGTGGTTTACATTTGGAGCTATTTCATTTATTATTTCTTTTCTTATATTTAAAGAATGCTTAAATGATTCTGATGATTATAGGCTTAGCGTTCTGTTTTATTTTGTCACTGGAGTTTATTTCGATGCATATAATGGATTGAGGCAATATATTGCTGTCTCGATTTGTTTTTATGCAATGAAATACATATTGAATAAAGACGCTAAAAGGTATTTCCTGGCTGTCCTTATAGCTTTTTTATTTCACAAGTCGGCGCTTTTCTTTGTACCGGTGTATTTTTTGCAATATTTGAAATTTGATTTTAAGAAAGCAATAACAATTGTAGGGTTAACCGTACTTTCTGGAAGTGGATTATTCGCAATCTTAAAGTTTATTATAAAATATACCCCTTATGCGTTTTATTTTACCCTGAATTCGGTTGAGCTAAACGAAATTGTTGCGAGCCAATCATCCATTCTGTTTTTTGGCGTATCGACTATTATTGGATACTACTATTATTCAAAAGAAAAAGAGATTGATACAAAAACTCAATTGCTTTACAATATGCAGATTATCTCATTAAGCATAGCATTAATGACCGCATTTGTACCTTTGATTAATAGGGTATTATACTACGGAATGGCATATGAACTTCTATATTTGCCAAATATGCTTAAGCTAATAAATAACCGAAGAGAAAAAATGCTTGTAAAGGTGTTCCTGATTCTAATGTATGGCGGAATCACTGCTTACGGAATGATCAACAGCGGTTGGTACACGTGCATACCATATAATTTCTATTTTGATTACAGGTGAGAGTTTATGATACCTAAAAAAATTCACTACTGCTGGTTTGGAGGAAATCCGTTACCTCAAGATGCTTTAATGTGTATAGAATCTTGGAAAAAGTATTTCCCGGATTATGAAATTATAGAGTGGAATGAAAAGAACTTTGATATGAACAGCTGTGATTATATTAGGGAAGCAGCTGAAAATAAAAAATGGGCTTTTGTTTCTGATTTTGCAAGATTTAAAATATTATACGATTTCGGCGGAATTTACTTTGATACAGATGTTGAAGTTGTTAGAAATTTTGATGAGATTATTGCGATGGGCGCATTTATGGGAAAAGAAGAACCACAAGACTCTACAACTTATGTCATCAATCCTGGCCTAGGGATGGCAGCAGAGCAAGGAAATGGTTTCTGTTTGGACGTCATAGAGTATTACAAAACGATTCATTTCGATTTCAATAACATAATTACTGTATGCGAACATGTGACGAGATGTCTAAAGAAAAAAGGCTATATTGGGAATAATAAGATAGAAAAAATAGATGGCTTCACTTTATATCCAACGGAATATTTCTGCCCCAAAAATTATTATACTAATGAGATGAGAATGACGCGAAACACATGTTCAATTCATCACTATACCAGCTCGTGGAGTTCGGCTAAATTTACGAGGTTTCATGTATTCGAAACAAAGATTATGAAAATTTTTGGACCTAAGGTATCGGATTTTTTTATGGTAAAGCTTGCGAGAAATATATATTGCAATGGCTTGGCTGTAACCGTAAAAAAAGTCTTGCGTTTATACAAGAAGTAAGGATATACGGGTCTTAATTATATATCAAACGAGAAGGCTAAGTTGCTGAAGATGGAGATATAAATGCAAAAGTCTATGCTGAAGAATTCAGTGTTTAACATAATATACACAGCTTCGAATATATTATTTCCTTTTATTACATCAATATATGTGTCCAGAATTTTACTTCCAGTTGGTGTTGGGAAGGTTGCGAGTGCACAAAACATTGCTTCGTATTTCGTTACAGCAGCTGCCCTTGGGCTGCCATCCTATGGGGTTCGTGAATTTGCAAAAGTTAGGGAGGATACCGCAAAAAAGAACTCGTTGTTTACGGAATTGTTCATTATTAATTTGATTTCGACAACAATATCTTTGATTGCATACATATTTGTTTTGATCTTAAACAATGGCTTTAATGGGGAAGGGGCGTTATATATTTGCTGTGGTTTGGCCATCTTTTTTAATTATCTGAATATTGACTGGATATATCAAGGCCTAGAAGAATATGGATACATAACGGGTCGAAGCGTTGTAATCAAGTGTATATCTCTTGCGCTCTTGGTTGTTTTTGTTAAGACAAGAGAAGATTATGTGGCATATGCTTTACTAACAAGTTTGGCTTTAGGTGGAAACTACATTTTTAATGTTATCCATGCAAGAAAAATGGTTGGATTTACGTTGGTAAACCTCAAAATTCGAAAACATATAAAGCCAATTGTATTTATTGCTGGAATTATATTTATGTCCACAATTTATAATAAAATAGATATAACGATGCTAAGTGCGCTTTCGACAGATGAGGCTGTTGGGTATTATTCGTATGCTCAACGTACGGTGAATATTGTCTTAACAATGTGCTCGGCGGTTACAGCAATCTTTTTACCAAGATTGAGTTATTACTACGATAATGAAAAGGCGGTATTTTATAAACTGATGGACAAAGGATTTCAAATTCTTTGCCTAGGTGTAGTTCCTTTAGCTGTCGGACTTTTCTTGACGGCAAATCAAGCGGTTGTTTTGCTATATGGTGATAGTTTTACCCCTACAGGAACTACAATTAAATTAATGTGCCCACTTATCCTGATAAAAGGGTTTGGTGATTTGTTATGTTATCAGTTGGCATACAGTTCAAAGAATGAGTATATTCTTCTGCCAGGTTCTGCAATCGCATCTATCATAAATGTTATCACAAATTCAATTTTGATTCCCCTATATGCACAAAATGGAGCTGTGATTGCGTCTGTCATGAGTGAACTAACAACAAATATAATTCAATTTTTGTACTTGAAACGTAAAATTAAATACCATATAAGCAATACAGCACTAGTACTTTCATTGTTTTCAACGATGGTAATGGCGGCAGTAGTTTGCGCTATTATTAAAATGAATTTACCACTTGCAGTAGCGCTGGCTATGGAGATTTCAATTGGCGGAGCAATTTATTTGTTGATGAATATTGCCTTAAAAAATCGAATTCTATCCGAAATGTTGACAAAAGTGCTTAAAAAACATAACACGGGTTTCCAAGATTCATAGTTTTCCGGTAAACATGGTAATGCCAAAAGATGATTTGGATAAACGCAATTTAGAGCGTATCAAACTAGACTAAAAACGAAGGAGCGGAATACAGTGGCATGGATAAAAAAGCAATTAAAACGTCTGGTAAAATACTGTTATCTTTTTGTAAAGGTTCAACATCTATGAATCTTGCTAATGTATTTGTCAAGAGTTTTTTTATAGATTTTCCGATTTTCTTTTGGAAAAAGGGCGCATTAAATTGAACCCACAGCAGTTGTGGATTTTTGAAAAAGCTATATAATAGAGTCAGTGGTTACTGTTGCTTGAGCGTTTCCATCGCTCTCGCGTAGTAGATGCGGAGAAACTTGTTGACTCCGGCCATTTTAGCTACGTTATACTGTTTCCCTTCCTGTTCCTTTTTGAGCAGAAAAAGGTAGACAGGGTCATCTTGAGGTCGTGTAAGTTTGAGTGCCTGCATAACCTCAAAGCAATACTTTCTGAGAGCCGCATTCCCACGTTTTGATATGTGGCGATTGTGGCTCTCAAATGTTCCAGACTGATATGGAGGCGCATCGTTACCAGCATAAGCGTTGAGTGCTTTTCCACTGTGAAAGCGGCGGATGTCTCCAATTTCAGCAAGGATAAGGGGACCGAGTCGATCCCCAACACCAGCCATAGAGCGCAGAACAGCGTATTCGGGCAACGTTTCAGCTAATGTTTGCATTTTTAGAATAATTGAATCGCGGCCTTTTGTGATTCACAGACAAGTTCAAGGCATTGATCTTGAGCCGCAAGAGTGTATTCGTTTTCTCCCCTTGTTGTGATATTGCGTAATGCAGCTTCGTAAATTGCCAACCCATATGTTTTGGTTTGGCGATTTCGAGATTTCCTTGCGATTTTTTCAAATGCGTCAAGAAAACGACTTTTTCCCATTTTCTTTATACGATCGTAGGATTTAAAACGATTGATAAAGAGAACGGAAAGACTGGTTTCTGGCGTTCTGGTCGTTAGAGGCAGGATGTTGGTTATGCCAGGCATCGTTTCATCCAATAGATTAAGTAGAAATACTTTGTTGGTTTTCAGGGTAAGCATTCGCTGATTATACTGTCGTGCCAAAAATCTTAAATCTTCGTATTTCTGCTCCATAGATGTGTATGGAACCAGAGAATAACTCTTTTCCAATGCATATCTGGCAATCCGCACTGCATCTTTCTTGTCCGTTTTGGCCTTGCGAAGATCCATGTCTCCGAATTTCTTGATTTGATAGGCATTAACCATACAAACAGGGAGCCCGGCTTCCTGGAACGCTTTCAGAACAGGATAGTGGTAATGCCCGGTATTTTCCATTAAGATGGTTGCAGATTGCTTGCTATTCAAAATATACTTAATGAAAGCGTCTAGTTCAGGCTGCGTATGGTGGAATTCAAAAGGGCTTGTGTGCATTGATCCGTCTTGGTTTAAGATGGCTGCTACACTTTTTGACTTGGAAATATCGATTCCTACTGCGAACATTGACATTCCTTCTTTCGTTTCGATTTATGGCTATCCAGCTTTTCCAAAGTACGCACATATTCAATCGTGAAACGGGAGCTATGTCCCAACTTGCTGAATCGAGCACAAAACAATGGAGGCTGGCTGACACATTTGTCTGCGGGCGTGGTGTCCCAATCGGAAAGTTCGTCAGACCATACCTCCATTTTAAAGGAAAAGAGCAAGGCCGGATAGACCTTACTCTTACATTATGAATCGGACTTTAGCCGTATGTTAATTTTTTAGGTGATTCAAAGTAAAGGGTTGATTAAGTGAAAATGAATGAGATGTCAAGAAGTGAAGAGAAAAATTATAAATTAGTCGATTTGATAAAGTTTATATGCGCATTTCTTGTGATAGGAATACATACAAGACAGTTTCTATCCGTTAGCGATATAGCAGATAGACTATTTTATTACGATGTTTCAAATTATTCTGTTCCATTCTTTTATGCATGCAGCGGATATTTTTTACTTGCAAAGAAGTCAAATATAAAATTGGGTGATCGGCTTAAGATTAGGATAAAAAAAGTCCTGAGATTATATTTGGTATGGTCACTCCTTTATATACCGTTGACATTGTATGGCTGGTGCATAGAAGGCAATTGGAAACTTTCATACTTGTTTCGCTGTCTGCGAAATTTTTTTTGTTGGGGAAAACTATTATTCGTGGACGCTATGGTATCTGAATGGTTTGATTTTTGCTTTGCTTGTGATAAAACTGATGCTGAGAAAATACTCAATTGGTAAAATGGCAGAATTTGGGTCAGTATTATATATTATCGGAGTGGTTCTGACAATACTGAGGGAACATTTGAAAGAACTTCCAGTGATAATTGCTTGTCCAATTGGAATGTACTTTAAATTGTTTTTGACCACGAGAAATGGATTATTTCAGTCACTTGCATTTGTATCGATTGGAATGCAGATAGCCGAGGCAGAACAGTTTGATAAGTTGCGTGTAAGCATTCAAAATGCTATTGTATTTGTCTTAGTGTGTGCTGTAAAAGTTTTCTGCAGTTTATTCGGGGGGAGCGACATCTCGAAGTTGCTTGATCTTCCAACGTTCTACTTTATGTTTGCAGTAATCATTTTAGAATGTAAGGAAAATAGATTAAAAGGAAACTTTTATAAACACTTAAGAAGTACGAGTGAAACAATGTATTTTATACATATGTACTTTGTGGCCTTCTGCGCATTAGTACTTTATAAAGATGATTATAATAATTTTAAGTCGTATTTGATTTGCGCAGGGGGAGCTTTGGCAGTTTCTGAAATATACTCTTGGATGAAAAACATAAGTAACCGCTCAACCACAGTGTCTCGGCTAAAGCATGATTGAAACTTTGAAATAGAGAGCGAAGCAAACATAAGCTTCAGAAAGGACGGTTTGAAAAGCTAAAACCCAATGAACGACTTCGGCCCGAAGCGCCCGATGTCGGAAAGTGCAGAAACTGCACCTACTGACACTGCAAAAGCGAAGCGCGGCCGACCGAAGAAAAAGCCCGACTACGATAGAGAAAATGTTAGAAAAAAAGCGTGTACAAGGCTGACTTGTTCTCGGATCTGTGATATACTGGAGTCATGGGAGACCGTGGCTCTCGCTGCTCTGATAATCGCGAACCTCTACACAGTGAGCAGCAGGCAACAATCTAAGGATCGGCTGAGATGTGAAGAAGAATATAATGGGCTGAAATACATGAAGAATATAGATAAAAGAAAGCTAATAATTACATTATGTACTATTGTAGCGATTGTTGCTGTTGGATTAGGAATCTTCAAGATGCTTCAATTGGTAAAGGAAGTAGAGCAAGTAAAAGATTACAATACTGAATCGCTTCGATGGGCTATTATTGGGGCGATAGGTAGTTGGACGGGATCGGTATTTGGAGCAATTGCTCTTGTTGTTTCGCTTGTTGCTTTATGGCTTCCACAGAGAGTAAAAATTGCGGTTGGTGTTAGCACTGGTTTTATACTGAGTCAAATTCCGGGTATTGAAAAAATCGATGCGTATATTATAACAGTGAAAAATACTGGGATGAAGCCAGTAACGGTTACAAATGTATATCTGCATTTTGGAAGCAAAAAGCAAGGAGATATATTTGTTGGTATGCTAAATCGAGAGTCCATACTTCAAATGTATACGCCTCAGTTTCCTAAAAGACTGGATCGGGGAGAATCTTTTGATTATTATCTTTTAAGGGAGAGATTAGACAAGGCATTGATTCCTTATGAAGAGAAAATGTCTTTAGATGAACCGTTTAGCATCCGGATTGATGAGGTGACCAGAGGAACGCAGTATTACAAGACAAAATGGACTTTACGTACTTTTATTGGGAAATAGAAAGCAACATTGGGGTTGGGCAGTGCGTCCAGCGAAGGACGTGCAATTCGATAGGCGAAAATCCTGTCAAATAAGCGGCTAACCACAGCATTTGAAGTGAGTCTTGGGTGTGTCGCAGTAATGCGGTGTGTTAAGCGTAGACAGCAAGGTAGTGGGGATAGCTATTGAACATCGAAATACCAACAAACCAGAGCGTCGACTCTGTTGCCTGAGGAGAAGACAACATGTGGGTTTATCGTTAAGGTGAGATTTCACACAGTTCTGCGGTGTCGGAAGGAACTATTCATGCTATACAAGGATTGTACGTCAACGGGAGAGAACCTATATTTTCCCTATTATAGAAAGCTCTGGGGGTCAGGAACCCGGTACTAGATTGTAAACAAAAGATGGCCAAAACTGGGTGGATAGTTTGTCATCCGGATTCCAGTTATCGTCGAACCAATTGTATTTATTTTTCATTTTGATTTTACCTCCATCGTGTGTTGGGATAACACAATGGTAGGGTGAAATCTGACGGCTGTACATGAATACAGCCTACGCTGCTCGAAACTTTGCACACCTCTTCGTGGTGAGCAGCAGGCAACACATGAGAATGTGGCGAAGAATGCAAAGGATGGATAAAGAAAGTATGGAGGCTTCTCTATGGGTATTTATTTTGCAACCGACATAGACAGAATTAATAATGGGTTTCATTCCCAGGAACAAGGTGTTTCATCCCTTGAAACACTTCGTTTCACACCGAGAAACAAAGTGTTTCTCACCGAGGAACAACTAGTTTCACACCGGGAAACCAAACAGAAGGTCCGAGTATAGTGATTATCAGCTATAAGACCAAGAATTAATAATAATAACTCAAGTAATTAAATAAAACTGTATGGAACTAACAATTCTAATACTCCTTCTTCCTTTCTTCTCCTTTCTCATATTGGGAATCGGAGGTAAATGGATGTCCCACCGGACAGCGGGTACAATCGGTACGCTGATACTGGGAGCAGTAGCAGTACTATCCTACGTTACAGCTATCCAATATTTCTCCGCTCCACGACTGGAAGACGGAACATTCGCCACACTGATGCCTTACAACTTCACGTGGCTTCCTTTTACAGAGACTTTACACTTCGATTTGGGCATCTTGCTCGATCCTATATCGGTAATGATGTTGATCGTCATCTCTACAGTGTCACTGATGGTACATATCTACTCTTTCGGTTACATGAAAGGAGAAGTCGGTTTTCAACGCTATTACGCTTTCCTATCCCTGTTTACCATGTCTATGCTGGGATTGGTCGTTGCAACCAACATCTTCCAGATGTACCTTTTTTGGGAGCTGGTGGGTGTAAGTTCTTACCTGCTAATCGGTTTTTATTATACAAAACCGGCTGCCATCGCTGCTTCCAAGAAAGCGTTTATTGTTACTCGCTTTGCTGATTTGGGCTTCCTGATCGGTATCCTGATTTACGGATATTACGGTGGTACATTCGGCTTCACTCCGGATACAGTATCCTTGATAAGCGGTGGAGCTTCTATGCTTCCGTTGGCTCTCGGACTGATGTTTGTCGGTGGTGCCGGTAAAAGTGCCATGTTCCCGTTGCATATCTGGTTGCCGGATGCAATGGAAGGTCCTACTCCGGTCAGCGCATTGATTCATGCGGCTACCATGGTAGTTGCCGGTGTATATCTGGTGGCACGTATGTTCCCACTTTTCATTGCATACGCACCGAATACGCTGCACATGGTTGCTTGGGTAGGTGCATTTACAGCATTCTACGCGGCAAGTGTGGCTTGCGTACAATCAGACATCAAACGTGTACTGGCTTTCTCTACCATTTCACAGATTGGCTTTATGATGGTAGCTCTGGGTGTTTGTACTTCCATGAATCCACACGAAGGAGGTTTGGGCTACATGGCTTCTATGTTCCACCTTTTCACACATGCCATGTTTAAGGCATTACTCTTCCTCGGTGCAGGTAGCATTATTCATGCCGTACATTCTAATGAAATGTCCGCTATGGGAGGTTTACGCAAATATATGCCGATCACTCACTGGACATTCCTGATTGCTTGTCTGGCTATTGCCGGTATTCCTCCGTTCTCGGGCTTCTTCTCGAAAGATGAAATTCTGGCTGCTTGTTTCCAATACAGCCCTGTAATGGGATGGGTAATGACAGTAATTGCTGCGATGACTGCTTTCTATATGTTCCGTCTGTACTACGGTATTTTCTGGGGCAAGGAAAACAAAGAACTCCACGCACACCACACACCACATGAAAGTCCGCTGGCTATGACTTTCCCGCTGATGTTCCTGGCAGTAGTAACTTGTGGAGCCGGATTTATTCCTTTCGGACACTTCATCAGTTCGAATGGTGAATCTTATTCTATCCATCTCGATCCGTCGGTGGCTATTACGAGCGTTGTTATTGCGATTATTTCGATTGCAATCGCTACATGGATGTACAAGAATGCCAAACAGCCTGTTGCTGATTCGTTGGCAAAACGATTCAAAGGTCTGCACAAGGCAGCCTATAATCGCTTCTATATTGATGATATCTACCAGTTTATTACGCATAAGATTATCTTCCGCTGCATCTCTACTCCTATCGCATGGTTCGACCGTCATGTAGTGGATGGATTCTTTGACTTCCTGGCATGGGCCACCAATACAACAAGCGACGAGATCCGTGGTTTGCAGAGCGGTCAGGTACAACAATATGCGTATGTGTTCCTTTGCGGTGCACTGGCACTTATCCTACTGCTGATTCTCTAAATAGTAAATAGTAAATCTTTAAATAGTAAATCATAAAGATGAATTTCTTATCCATATTCGTACTTATCCCCTTATTGATGCTGGCCGGACTTTGGGCAGCACGAGGAATCAAAGCCATCCGGGGGGTTATGGTTACTGGCGCATCGGCACTTCTGATTGCCTCCGTCGTACTTACATTCCTGTATCTGGGAGAGCGTAGCGCCGGAAACACGGCAGAAATGCTTTTCCGTGCAGATACGCTTTGGTATGCCCCGCTTCACATATCTTATTCAGTAGGTGTTGACGGAATTTCGGTAGCCATGTTGTTATTGTCCGCTGTCATTGTGTTCACCGGTACATTCGCTTCCTGGCGTCTGCAACCGCTGACAAAAGAATATTTCCTCTGGTTCACCCTATTGTCTATGGGAGTATTCGGATTCTTTATATCCGTCGATTTATTCACCATGTTCATGTTCTACGAAATCGCATTGATACCGATGTACCTGTTGATTGGTGTATGGGGATCAGGACGTAAAGAATATGCAGCCATGAAGCTGACTCTTATGTTGATGGGTGGTTCCGCTTTCCTATTGATCGGTATTCTCGGAATCTATTTCGGCTCGGGAGCAACCACCATGAACCTTCTCGAAATTGCACAGTTGCACAACATACCTTTTGCACAGCAATGCATCTGGTTCCCGCTGACTTTCCTCGGCTTCGGTGTATTGGGCGCCCTTTTCCCGTTCCACACATGGAGTCCTGACGGTCACGCTTCTGCCCCGACTGCCGTATCCATGCTTCATGCCGGAGTATTGATGAAACTGGGAGGTTACGGATGTTTCCGTATCGCCATGTATCTGATGCCGGAAGCAGCCAACGAACTTTCCTGGATATTCCTGATACTGACAGGTATCTCTGTAGTTTACGGTGCATTCTCCGCTTGCGTACAGACCGACTTGAAATATATTAATGCTTATTCATCCGTATCTCACTGCGGACTGGTTCTTTTCGCTATTCTGATGCTGAATCAGACAGCAGCAACAGGAGCTATCCTTCAGATGCTTTCACACGGATTGATGACAGCCTTATTCTTTGCTCTTATCGGTATGATTTATGGACGTACACACACACGTGACGTTCGCGAGCTTGCCGGCTTAATGAAAGTGATGCCGTTCCTTAGTGTATGTTATGTAATTGCCGGTCTTGCCAACCTCGGTCTGCCGGGATTAAGTGGTTTTATTGCTGAAATGACTATTTTCGTCGGCTCTTTCCAGAACAACGACCAGTTCCACCGTGTACTGACTATCATCGCTTGTTCTTCGATTGTGATTACTGCAGTCTACATTCTGCGTCTGGTAGGTAAAATTCTATACGGAACCTGTACCAACAAACATCATCTCGAACTGACTGATGCGACTTGGGACGAACGTGTAGCCGTTATCTGCCTCATCGTTTGTGTAGCCGGACTAGGTATGGCTCCTTTCTGGGTTAGCCACATGATTGGTGAAAGTGTACTCCCCGTAGTCTCACAACTGATTCCATAACCTTTAATTTTTAATCTTTAATAATTAATTTGTAAATATGGATTATTCACAATTTCTATATATGCGAGAAGAGCTGTCGCTCATAGCTGTCCTACTGCTGCTATTTCTAGCTGACCTCTTCATGAGTCCGGATGCACACAAAAATGGTGGGAAAGCACGCCTGAACACAATGTTGCCCGTTATTCTGATGGCTATCCATACAGCTATCAACTTAATTCCGGGGACTGCTGCCGATGCATTCGGCGGTATGTATCATTATGTACCGATGCACACAGTGGTTAAATCCATCCTGAACGTCGGCACACTGATTGTTTTCCTGATGGCGCACGAATGGATGAAAAGAGAAGATACTTCATTCAAGCAAGGAGAATTCTATGTACTTACACTCTCTACCTTGTTTGGTATGTACCTCATGATTTCCGCCGGACATTTCCTGATGTTCTTCATCGGACTCGAAACAGCTTCTATTCCGATGGCAGCATTGATTGCCTTCGATAAATACCGTCACAACTCTGCCGAAGCAGGTGCCAAATACATTCTGACAGCTCTTTTCTCCAGTGCATTGCTGTTGTTTGGTCTGTCCATGATCTATGGTTCTGCCGGGACTCTTTATTTCGATGACCTCCCTGCCCATATCGACGGAAATCCGTTACAGATCATGGCATTTATATTCTTCTTCACAGGAATGGCATTCAAATTGTCACTGGTTCCGTTCCACTTATGGACAGCAGACGTTTACGAAGGTGCTCCGAGTGCAGTTACTGCTTATTTGAGTGTTATATCAAAAGGATCGGCAGCATTTGTATTATTGGCTGTCCTTATCAAAGTATTCGCTCCAATGATTAATGACTGGCAGGAAGTACTTTATTGGGTAACCATCGCTTCTATCACTATTGCAAATATATTTGCTGTCCGTCAGCAAAACCTGAAACGTTTGATGGCGTTCTCCAGTATTTCGCAAGCGGGATATATTATGTTAGGCGTTATCGGAGGCACAGCACAAGGCATGACGGCATTGGTATATTATGTATTAGTGTACGCTGCCGCCAACCTCGGAGTATTTGCCGTTATCACTATCGTGGCATTACGCAGTCAGAAATTCACGCTCGAAGATTACGCAGGACTTTATAAAACGAATCCTAAAATCGCTCTCTTGATGACTCTGTCTCTGTTCTCATTGGCAGGCATCCCTCCGTTTGCCGGATTCTTCTCTAAGTTCTTTATCTTCATGGCTGCTTTCGATGCAGGTTTCCACTTGCTGGTATTCATCGCATTGGTAAATACAGTGATTTCGTTGTATTACTATCTATTGATTGTAAAAGCAATGTATATCACTCCTTCCGACAACCCAATTCCTACTTTCCGCAGCGACCGCTGCACAAAATGGGGACTGGCACTTTGCACGCTGGGTATCATCGGACTGGGTATTGCAAGTATTGTATATCAATCCATCGATAAACTGTCGTTCGGAATTTAAACGGACTACACCTTTTCACCAAAGAAACGGTCTTGGTTTCATGTCAGTATCAATCGACATCAAAACCAAGACCGTCTCTTTTATATAAAACCCACTTTTATTAATGAGGAAGGAAGATATTCACCTGCCTTATTACCACTCTACCGGGCACAGCCCACCTCTTCCGTCACGATCACTCCGGGAATAGTAAACCAAAACCTTGATCCTTTTCCTTTTTCAGAATCAACACCAATCCGCCCACCTAATTGTTCAACGATGCTCTGACAGATAGAAAGTCCCAATCCTGTACCGTGTACAAAAGAATTAAGCTTCACGAAACGCTCAAAGATATGTGGCAACTGCTCTTTTTCAATACCGATGCCTGTATCTTCAACATAGAATTCCAATTCGCCATCTTTTAGTTTATATCCCACATGAATACTACCTTCAGAGGTAAATTTCATTGCATTATTAACAAAATTAGAGATCACCTGATGTATACGGTTACGGTCACTAATGACATGACAAACCGGAAGGTGATTATCAAGTACCAGTTCCACCTCTTCTTTCGCTTTCATCCCCATAGAGCGGACAATATCCTCACATAACAGATTTACATCTACATCTCCGTTGGTAAACTCAAATGTACCCGCTTCAATCTTCGACAAATCGAGTATATCTGAAATTAATTGCAACAAAAGATCATTATTCTCACGTACAATCTTAATATACTCCTGACGTTCTGACAACTCTTCAGTTTCCACCAACAAATCGGAGAAACCGACAATGGCATTCAGCGGCGTACGGATTTCATGGCTCATATTGGCAAGGAAAGCACTTTTCAAACGATCCATCATCTCTGCTTTATCGCGTGCCTGAATCAATTCGGCTTCAGTCTCCTTCAATTCTGTAATGTCATAATTGATACCGATGATTTCTATTTCATTTTCCTCCGGTTTATAATTAGTGACCATCACATTACTACTCACCCAATTCCATTCATTCTTCGTTCCGGGACGACGAATACGCATCTCACCCTGAAAATGCCTTCTTTTTCCGTCTCTGACTTCATCATAAAAATCAAGGAAACGCTTACGGTCTTCAGGGTGCATATGGGTATAAACACCCACAACCTCATCCAAAAGCGTATCTTCCTCCTCACCTAAATTCTTATACCACTGTTTTATAGCATATCCTTTGCGATTCAAGAGATTCAACTTGGCATAACCTACTTTTGCATAATCGGATATCATCAGGAAGAAATTCTCAAAATCACGGATACGATTCATTGCATCAATCCGTTCGGTATTATCAATACTTATTAATATATATCCGCTGAAGTTGCCCTCATTATCATACAATTTACTAACCTTCGAATACAGTTCTATCGCATTAGAACGATTTGTCTCATAATATCCTTCCGCCTGTTCAAAAGAATAATTAAGCCTAAAATCTACCAAATCTTCATTCCGCACACGATCACGAATCCCCTGCGGCACATTCGGATTATCAAAGAAGTTAACTCCGATCACATCCGACTTATTCACTACACCGAATATCTCCAAATCCTTATTATTCAGGTCTATCAAATAGCCATCCTTATCGTAGATCTCTACTCCTGCCGGAATATTAGCAAATATGTTCTGAAAGAGCTTCTCGCTACGGTCCAATGCCCGGTTAGCTTGTACCGATCCTGTAGAATCGAGGAACAAACCGACTATTTCATCTTTTCCGGGAGAATAAATAACCCAATGTGTATACCGTTCCGTTCTTGGAAAATATTCATCTTTCTCCCTATAAGAATTACTATCCAGTATTTCTTCCAGAAAATTAAGTTTTTGGAGATAGTCAGGATGCTTTTCAGATGCCAAAGAACCAATATACGACTCCAAAGGAAGCCCGAAAAAGGTTGAACTGACCTCATTCGCATCCGTCACCCGATAATCGCAAGGTTTATTATTCTCGTCACGGATAATGGACATACGTATATATCCCATCGGCATAAAATGAAACAGATTATTTAGGAAAGTCTGTTCACGGATTACCTTGTCCTTAGTTTTACGCAGCTCGATACAGATATTTATAATATTTCCCAATGAGGAGAACCATTGAAAATCTTCATTACTCCAGTCATGGTAAGTCTCAACCAAATCAATCCCCATATATCCCCAAACGCGGTCGCCTGTCATCAAAGGAGTCACCATTAACGATTTGATTCCCTGAACTACAAGAATCTGATATTCATCAGGAGCCTCTTCTAATAACTGCTCCAGTGTATTTAAAATAATCGGCTTGCCCGATAATATCTGTTCACTCCACCATTTTGACTCACTGGCAGGCATGTCCTGCAGATTGTCTATCTCTGCTGATACTCCTTCAGAAACAACTTCGTAGATACAACTATGATGGGCATAAATTTCGTCGTATTCAAAAATATAAACACGACCTTTTCCATTATAAAGATTCAGAATATCTCTTAAAATATCTGTGATACAAGATTCTACTGCCTCATCACGTAGGAAACGAAGCAACGATTGTGAAACAAAATTCTGACGACAAAGCAAATCATTCACACGCCTTAATGCATCCCTTTGATCTTCTTCCTTGGGAGCCTCAACGCGCTGGATTATTCCGAAGGACTTATCACCTCCATCAACACCCGTACCCTTCTCACGAAAAGCCAGACGGGTATGCAGCCAAACCTCACCATATTTTGAATGAATCGGGAAAGTTTGTTCGTAAAAGTCCTTATGGATAGAAGAATTTGCCCGGAACTCCTGGGCAATCTGCTTACGATAATCTTCACGTATCAGGTTTAGAAAATCCGAAGTAGAGATGGTGTCGCCGTCCAATCCCAAAAGATCAGAAAGATAATCGGAACATAAATAATATCCTGCCGTTAAATCTACTTCCCACCACCCGATTTGTGCAAGAGAAGCCAATTTTTCTGTATCGCTCGTTGTCTGTTTGCATATTTTGTATCGTTGTAAAATAATAGGTTGACAAATATACGAAAAAGGTAATCACTGATACCATAAAGGAGCAAATAAAAAAGCTAAAAGAAGATTACGAAAATAAATAAATAGAATATGGGAGAATCTGTTTGTTACAAATTCTCCCATACCTCCTATTAAAAAAGATACACTTTGCTACTCTATATCTTATTTATAAGGAAGAGAAATTATATCCGCTCCAAGTGAACAGGGATGCATCTGCACCTGTATTCGTAGTTGGCTCGGTAAATGTATTCAATGTACCGTTCAGCTTATTCTTAAAGTTCAATGTATGGGTGATGCTGATGCTGGAAGCAGCATTTCCTACACCTTTACTGTCATTCATATCAATCAAATCGATTGTACCGCCGGAACCTTTGACAAGAGCATTGGTGATCGTAGCTTTTGCTCCACGACGGATTTTAATCACATCTTGCATACGGTCTACATTATCCGTTGTATTGGCAGCATTATTTACGATTGTCATATTTTCAACCGTAAAATCCGACTGACGTAAATGATCCGAATAGTCACCATCCAAGTTACCATCTGCTTCAATGCCGCGCGGATCTGCTTCCGTACTGGTATAACCGCTTTCCCAAACACCATAGCAGTTTTTCAATTTACCGGAATATCCTTGAGTGAAGTCGAACATATCATCATCCGGGTTCACAGCCAACAGGTTGGTTACATTCACCGTACCGCCAAAGAATTCGATGGCATCATCCGCGCTCTCAAGAATGTAGATATTCTCGATCTTGGTACCGTTTCCAACACCGTTCAGTGTCAATCCGTTGTGCTCGATATCGGCAGTAGAGCGGGCACCGGCATAGCAGATTTTCACATAAGTCAGTGAACCGGAATTGTCATTATCGACATTACCACCGTATTTATAGTTGTTGTCGATTTCCGTCAGACCTGTATCACTCTTATTGGCGTTCGAACCGGAAATCGGAGCTTTACCATTGATAATAATTCCTCCCCAATAGCCGGATGTAGGGGTTGTTGAATTGGCAGTGAAAACAATCGGTTTATCAGCTGTACCGTCAGCATAAAGTTGACCGCCCTGTGCTACCAGCAGATAACTGCTGAAACCTTCGCGAGCCTTAATTGTTGTTCCGGCAGGGATATTCAGACGGCCTCCATTTTCAATGACTACCGTTCCGTTCAGAATATATTCCTTAGCTTCCAGTGTCTGTTCTCCGGTCAGCGTGCCGGACAGGATATTTTCGCCCACAACAATAGAACTACCGGTCCCACCGTTGTTTCCACCATCTCCGTTACCATCACCGTCTCCGTCACTATCACTGCTACATGCAGTCAATGTAAGTGCTGTTGCCATAACAGCAAACGTCATAAAGTTCACAAACAATCTTTTCATTTTGCTTTCATTATTAGTTAATAATCTTATTTCATCACCCGGCTTAGAATGTACACGACACTCCCAGGCTTATATTTATTCCTTTCTTATAATCATTCAGTATCACCTTTTCCCCGTTTTCGTTCGCTTTGCGACTTAACTTATAAGAGGGGTTCAGCAGGTTGCGGGCTTTCAGGTTAAAGGAAAGATGCTTGTTCAGTTTTGGCTTGGGACACAAAATCCAGTGTCAGTACTCCCTTCTCCATCATATCCTGATAACCCTGTGTGCCAATGGTATATATCTTATCACTCACATAATTAAGTACCAATGTATTGACAAAACTGCGTTCTCCTTTCGTGAAGTTATGCGAGAGGTCGAAATTGACAATCCACGGTGCAGCTCCTTCCAGTTGCGAGCCGGTGGTAACCGTTGCCAAAGGCATTTTTGCATTCGTGTAGATATAAGAGCCATTCAATCCCAAAGAGAGTTTATTCATTCCGTGCGCAGCATTACTCACCGGACGGACAAACAGATTCTTACGTATTTCTACTTCCACTCCTGCCACGGTTGCCTTATCCGCTATATTCTCATAAGAAAGATAACCTCCGGCGCTTGCCACTTCGATGCGGGATATTGGATTCTTAATCAATTTATAGAAAGCTGTGAGAGAAATCAACTCGGTCGGAGTGGGATTAAAGTCCCACTTCAGATCAAGGTTATAATGATCCGAAGGTTTCAGATTGGGGTTACCCTGACTGTTGAAGTTCACGCCGACATAACGGTAAGGAGATATTTCCTTTGCCTGCGGAAGCGTATATGTTTTACTAGCTCCCAGACGAAGCGAGTTTTTATCATTCAGATTGTATTTGAGATTCAAGCTGGGCAGGAAATAATCTTTTTGGATGGTATTGTTTCCTTTAGAGCCTCCACGATTCACATTGTAATCCACTTCAATATCTACTTTGTCGTATTTCATTCCCAGATTCACAATCCAACGGGGAGTAAACTGGTAGGTAGCCTCGGCATAAGCGGAATGGATATTCTTTTTTACGGTATATTCATCTAAGTTCTTTTGTATCTTGAACCAGTCGGAAGCAAAGTTTTCTTGGTTATAATAATCGTCAAGCGATAAGTTGTCCAAAGAAGGGAGGGTAGAAACATGTCCTACGGTCAGGTTATACTCCGTAGCTTTGAAGTTATCATCTACGAATCGGCCTGTATATCCGAAACGGACATTCGAAATTTCTTCTATATTATCTTTCAGACGATAGACCAAGCCTGCTTTTACATTCAAGTCGTCTTCATCTAAAGTTGAGAAGTAGCGCTGTTGTGAGTTGCCCCTTAGCAACGTATAGCCGTCTTCCGCTTTAGTCAGGTTATTGATACGACGATCCGGTTCATACCCTTTCACCATATTATAGGAAGCACCTGCATCGAGACTTAATGATTTGGTCAATCCCCAGTTAGTCATCAGTTGGTTAACGATCAGCATATTGTCATTTGTTTGTTGGCGACGGGTGAATCCGAGGTTTTCATAGTCGTCACTAAAAATCGAGTTCTTACCGTTGTAATCGCCCACCGACTGGGTATTGGCATGAATCATCATCAAATTATAACTGATGTGATGACGGTTCTGCATATCGAAATCCACATTGGCAAGTGCCAGTTGACTGATATTCTCCGCATACTTCTTTCCATTCATATCTTTGTAGACCGTACCGCTGGTAGTTGTATTACGTATGATTTCATCCGTATACTGATAGTCCGTCGTATGCCCGGCGGTCAGGAAGAAAGAAAGCGGATTTTTGTCTTTTCCGACATAGAATCGTTTACCTCCAGAAATACTGTAACTCCGGTTGATTTGAAAATGTTGAGTGGAAGGGTCTAACTTATTTCTGAAGTTCCATGAGTTTTCATCGGCAGGTTCGGTACGATTTGGCAAAGCCCATGAAGTTCACTCCATCCTGTTTCAGAAAATCGGCTGCTACCGTTTGTGTATTCAAGCCACCGGAAATGCCGAATCCCAGATTACCGCTACCAATTAGTTCTTTGGATACAATATCAATGGTTGCCCCTCCGACATCGCTGCTGCCTCCCGCGTTGAATGCTTTATTTACGCCTACGGACTGAATAATATCCGTACCGAAGAAATCAAGAGAGATATTCTTATATTCCGGATCTTCGGAAGGAAGAGCAAATCCATTAAAAGTAGTTGCATTGTACCGGTCACCCAATCCACGGATAAAGACATTTTTCACTCCGTCTTGTTTAGACACTCCGGCAACTTTCGTCACAGCACCTTCTGCATCCGAAACACCTTTGCGGGAAAGCTCCCTGACACCCACAGATTGTACGGCAATTACTGCTTTTTGCTGTTCGAGCAACAGCATATTCTCATTTTCCCTATTCTTCTTAGCTACAACCACCACATCGGCAAGTTCCTGTGCATCGGTTTCCAACTCCAAATTCAGTATCACCAGTTTTCCATTCTCCACACGTACTTTACGGCGTACTTCCGTTTTGTAGCCTACATATTTAATCTCAATATCATACATACCTTCCAGAACGCCCATGCTGTTCAATTCAAAATTACCCTCCATATCGGTCACTGCTCCGGCTTGAGTTCCGAGCAAACGTATTGTAGCTCCTATCAAAGGTTCTTTGGATAGTTTGTCTTTCACAGCTCCTTTAATCTTGATATTGGCAGCCAATGCAGGAAGTACACACAACAGGCAAAAAAAGGCTACCACTGAAAATCGGATAAGAAATAGTTTTTTCATCTAACTTTGCTCTACGTTTTAATTACGTCGGCAAAGATAGAGGGTGAGCATTACAACTATAAGACGAAATAAATACAATCTATTGAAAGAGTCGTTGCAAGATGATGACAAGATGTTACAAACGTATTATCAATCACTTACGCTATTAGTTTAACTTGTTTATAAGCAAATTTAAGACCGGAACTTCACTCTTTTATCTCTCATTAGGATGAATACACTAAATCAGTTTCTTTTTCTTCCGGTAGTTCTCGCGAAACTCTTTAGGCGAACAACTCTTTTTCTTCTTGAAGATCCGGTTGAAATTGGAAAGGTTATTAAAACCGCACTCATAACAAATCTCGGCAATAGACATTGTAGAATCTACCACAACCGGGAAGCAAAGCCCAGCCGAATATCAATGATATAATCGGAAAGATTCTTGCCTGTACGCAGCTTGAAGAAGCGGCTGAATGACACATCCGTCATCCCCACCATATCGGCCAACTGCCCCAGACGTATTTCTTCCTGATAATGTGTATTGATGTACTCCTGCACTTTCTGCACACGCCGGCTGTCTGAATGAATATCTATCTTGGCAAAAGACGAACTGGACAAGGTACGTGCCTCTTCCTCAAAGAGAGAAAGTTCATACAGTATCGTCATAAACTTAATGACCGCATAAAATCCTTGCTTCTCTGAAGCAAGCGTATCCAGCAACGGATATATTTTGAGTATGGCGGACATCGGGAAACAAAGCCCTTTTTGTGCTTTATCCAGCATCCGGCGGATAGAGTCGAACTGATTCTTATTGATAAAGCTCTTGAAGAAAAGATCGGAAGAAAACTGAATCGTAATCTCCCGTATCTCTTTCGAACGGCACTCGTTCTGTTCCCAGACGTGCTCCAAGTCTTTTCCTGTTATCAACACCAAATCATAATCACCTATCACTTCGGAAGAGTCTCCTACAATCCGCCTTACTCCGGCAGCCTTTTCGGTGAAGTTCAATTCAAACTCGGAGTGGTTGTGTATAGGATAAGTGAATTCCGTTTTATAACGTTCCGCAATGTAAAAGCAATCCTTATCTGACAAAGGAGTGATTTCACGGATAATCTGGTTGGATAACGGTGTAGTCATAGTAATTACAATTTATAAGCGTTTTATCGTTTGATTAGTTTTCTATCTTTACCCCTATCCGATGCAGGTCTGCCCCCGACGGGTTTTGGAAGACACGCAAGTCGAATTCGGGAATAATGGCAAGCACATGATCGAAAACATCTGCCTGTATGCCTTCGTAGGCAACCCATACTTTATTGGCAGAAAAGAAATAAAGTTCCAATGGGATACCGGTTTCAGTAGGCTGAAGCTGACGTACCATGCAGGTCAGGTCTTGATTGACGGTAGGCAGATTCTTCAGATAGTTAGTCAGATAGGCACGGAAAACTCCCAAGTTTGTTTGCCGGCGTCCATTCACTAACACAGAGTTGTCGATATGATGTTCCTTATTATATTCTTCCACTACCTTTTCCGTTTCATCCACATAGTCTTTCAACAGTTGTATCTTCCGGTATTTTGCCAACATCTCCGGCGTACAGAAATGCACACTAGTCATATCTATATTGATAGAGCGTTTCACACGACGTCCGCCGGATTCCTGCATTCCCTGCCAGTTTTGGAAAGAATCACTAATCAATAGATAAGGAGGAATGGTGGTGATGGTATTATCGAAGTTACGTATTTTTACGGTATTCAATGTTACTTCTATCACTGTACCGTCCGCACCGTATTTCGGCATTGTGATCCAATCGCCCACCTTCAGCATATTATTGGCAGAAAGCTGGATGCCGGAGACAAATCCCATGATACTGTCCTTGAAAACTAACATCAGAACCGCAGCGGAAGCTCCCAGTCCGGTCAGCAACACCACCGGACTTTGCTTTATCAGAATACTGATAATGATGATAGCTCCTATAAAGAAGAGAATGACTTGCGCTGTCTGCAAAAGCCCCTTCAAAGGTTTGTCTTTATATTGCTCACGCGCGCTATATACCAGATACACAGCCGTGAACAAAGCACTGACGAAGCGAAGAAAGACTGCAAGGATATAAATCATGCAAAGTCTTCGAAGAAAATCAAGCAAAGCAGAGTCTGCATGTTCGGGAAAAGCAATAGGAATAGATATATAAATCAATATAGGCGCCACCATCCTGCTGATGTTCACCATTACTTTATCATTAAATACAATATCATCCCAAGTAGCTTTTGTCTGTCTCACCAATTTAGCCACGGTACGCAGAATAATCTTGCGGCAAATCAGATTGGCCAGTAATGCTATTCCAATAATAAACAATAAGATGATAAAGTTATCAATCTTATCAGCCATAGCTTCATCCACTCCCATCGAGAGCAAAGCATGATTCACTTCTTGCATCACTACATTACCTGCTTCTTCCGGTTGCCCGTTTGCTAATGCCACACTCACTGTATCAACCACTTCTTTTACTTCTTTCATAAGCAATCGTCTCTCTCTTTTTTAGTTTTTCTTTTATTTATAATTATTTCACTTGTCTACTTCGTGCTATTGGCAATTCAAAAACACCACTTATCTTTTTAGCAAGTTCTGCCCTTTTCAATATTATTCTTTCCATTATTTTAGTTGTTAATTTTCAAATGGGTGTGGCAGGTTCTGCACTCGGTACAGTAATAGCTCAAGGTTTTTGTGCCTTAGGTCTAACAATCTACACTATAAAAAAATGCCCTGAATTAATTCCGCAAAAAGAACATTGTAAATTTGATTTAGCCATGATAAAAAATATTTCTAATTCTTCATTATTAACATCAACACAACAATCTGTAATGAATTTTGGAATTTTACTCGTACAAAATCTTGTAAATAGCTTTGGTGCAACAGTAATGGCAGCCTTTACCGTTGCTGTAAAAATAGACTCACTAGCTTATATGCCTGCACAAGATTTTGGCAATGCTTTTTCTACTTTCATTGGGCAAAACTACGGTGCTAAAAAAACAGATAGAATTCAACAAGGTATTAAATCTGCTATAAAAATCTCATTCCTATTTTGTTTAATTATATCTGTTGGCGTCTTTATCTTTGCTCGCCCTCTAATGACAATTTTCATTGATAGTTCTGAAACGGAAATTATCAATATCGGTGTGGATTATCTCCGCATAGAAGGTAGCTTCTATTTTGGCATTGGCATTTTATTTTTATTATATGGATTTTATCGTGCTATTAACTTCCCTAGCATGTCTGTAATCTTAACCATTATTTCATTAGGCACACGTGTAGGACTTGCCTATTACCTTGCTAGCATACCTTCTATCGGAGTAATCGGTATTTGGTGGTCTATCCCTATCGGTTGGGCGTTAGCAGATATTTTTGGCATCGTCTATTATAAACGAAAAATTAAACAACTCCATTTTTAACTTCTTCAAAATGAAGCGAATCCATATCATATCATAAACACCCATATTATTTTCTAAAACAATGGACCAACGTGCTGCTTCTATCTCTTCTTCTGTAGGCTTAGGCATCATACTGATTTCCCAATTCATTGGGTTATCAGCCTTATTCTCTTCAGCATTAACTACAAATGAAAATAAGCACATCATACAAAGAGCTAACAACATTATTATTTTTTTCATAAGATTACCTCCCACTTTAAACATCCAAATTACGCACAATTCGCAAAATATGCTCCTGCGATAAACTGCGAAGGCTATAATAAGTTGCTCCCATTGCTTTGGCAACAGCTTTGGCCACACCCAGTTTAATAAAATCTGTTTCAGTATCGATAACAACGGAGGTAATTTTAGCCTTCCGAATTTTTTCAGCTATTTTTAAGGCACACTCTACCGGATCGCCACCGTTTTCTTCTATGGCATTAGCTCTGCCATCAGTTACTAAAATCAGAATCGGTTCTAACTCGCTGTCTTTTTTATTCAACATTCCCAAAGTTAAAAGCGAAGTTGATAAACCGTCTGCTAAAGGAGTTTTGCCGCCAGTAGGCATTTCTGCCAAACACTTTTGTGCAAGATCAACGCTGCGTGTTATAGGCAGCAATAATTCAGCCTTTTGCCTGCGAAAAGCAACCATACCAACACGATCACGTTTCTGATATGCTTCCTGCAGCATATAGAAAATAGCGCCTTTTACGGCCCGCATCCGTTCACGAGCTCCCATTGACCCACTGGCATCAACTGCAAATAAAAATGTATTGCCAATACGTTTTTCGCGTACTTTTTGCCGTAAATCTTCACTCTTAATATTCAGGGCGCAACCGTTATCTTCACGCAGACGCTGAAACGGCGCAGCAGCCCTGATTGTAGCATCAAAAGCCAAATCTTCCACTTTTATTTTCGGCATTTCAGCCCTAACATAACGCCCTTGTTTAAGATCTGTTTTAGTCGTGCTGCGTTTGCCACTGCCACGACGGACATTGCGATCTTTGCCTAAATCCAGAACCATTTTAGGAAGCTTAAAATTTTTATCAATATCTGCAATCTGCTCTTCCGGTGCTAACTGATTTTTGTCATTGTCAGGAGTCTGCTCTTCTTTTTCTTTGTCGTCATCCTGATTCTCATCATCGTCGCTGTTATCTTCCTCATCACCATCGTCTTCATTATCATCAAGCGGCGGTGGCGCCAACGGTGACTCCTCTGAGTCTTCATCATTATCTTCGTTTTCATCTTGATCCTGCTGTTCATTCTCATCAGGCTGTTCTTCTTCCTGCTGCTCCGGATCTTCCTGTTGTTGTTCTGGTGGCTTCCGCATACGATGTGGCAGCACAAACATGGCAGCTTCTTCCACATCCTTAGGTAAACATAATTTCTTTCCGCTAAAGCGGCTATAGCTTTAGCGGCTTCCAAAAGATAAATTTCCGCTCTATGACCGGCACAAAAGCCTGTGCGCACATTTGTGCCGCCAGCTGCATCATGGCTTCCGATACTTCAATCTCTTCTACAATGCTCCTTGCCAAAGCAATCTTTGCCGCTAATTTTTCTGTTTCATCAAAATAACTGTTTCTGAAGCTTTGTATATCAGAACCACAGGCAAGAGAACGTCTAATTATTTCTGTGCGTATTACCACATCCTTCTCACTTTGGGAATCAACATACATACCAAACCTATCTAATATATGACCTGGCAGAACTCCTTCTTCGGGGTTCATTGTTCCAATAACAGTATACGATACAGAATGAGTAAAGAAATGCCATCACGCTCACCTGATTGATACCAGAAGCGTTAGCATCAAACTGCAGTCAGCAATTCCTGCCGCAAT
>ENA-OPZZ01000192-OPZZ01000192.1-human-gut-metagenome-genome-assembly--contig:-NODE-192-length-48977-cov-7.037810_pt1 | contig 48977 bp, 39 predicted proteins | sample MGYA00242487_ERZ504511 | MGnify/ENA primary metagenome ERZ504511 (study PRJEB26092, sample SAMD00036241) | human gut metagenome | host: Homo sapiens | study: EMG produced TPA metagenomics assembly of... | reverse complement strand
AAATCAAAAATAACGATGGCAGATAATTACATAGAAAGACAACAGGAACAATACGAAGCCCGAAAAGCTGCTTGGAAACAAGCACAAAAATATGGTAAGAAGAAACTAACAGCAGTACGTCCGGCTGAATCGAAGTCTCACACTTCAACGGTTTCAAAACCGGAGGATTCAAAAAGAAGAGTATTTATAACAGGCGGAGCGGAAGGAATAGGCAAAGCAATAGTAGAAGCTTTTCGCCTGGCTGGAAATCAAGTTGCCTTTTGTGATATAAACGAAATATCAGGACAGGAAACTGCGAAGGCAACCGGGGCTATATTCCATAAAGTCGACGTAAGTGATAAAAACGCGCTTGAAAGTTGTATGCAAACCATTCTTGCCGAATGGAACGATATTGATATTATTGTCAACAACGTCGGTATCAGCAAATTTTCTTCTATCACAGAGACAAGTGTAGAAGATTTCGACAAAATTCTTTCTATTAACCTGCGTCCTGTATTCATCACTTCCCGGCTGCTTGCCATCCATCGTAAAAAGCAGCCCTCTCCCAACCCATACGGCCGAATTATAAATATCTGCTCTACACGTTATCTAATGAGTGAACCGGGAAGTGAAGGTTATGCAGCTTCGAAAGGTGGTATCTATTCTTTGACTCATGCATTGGCTTTGTCTTTATCTGAATGGAATATCACCGTAAATTCCATTGCTCCGGGATGGATACAGACTCATGATTATGCTCAACTCCAACCGGAAGACCATTCACAGCATCCTTCCCGGCGGGTAGGTAAACCGGAAGATATTGCCCGCATGTGTCTGTTTCTCTGCGAGGAAAACAATGATTTCATCAATGGAGAAAACATCACTATTGACGGGGGAATGACGAAAAAGATGATTTATATTGAATAAAAATCTATCACTTTAATGAATACTATTTATTGCATTAATATTCTTCGAGCAACTTCCACTCCAGTTTTCACTATCGAAGCAGCATGATGGAACTCCAACATATCATACGTATCGCCGGAAATTTGAATTAAGATATCCGGCTGACAACGTTCTATCTGATAACGGGTGATTTGCTGCATCATCATCCTGGAAGATTCTGTCAACAGATTATAAGGAGATACTTTCTTTTTCTTTCCGGTATCAATGGGTGCATTCACATCGACAGCTATCAGAATGTCTCCTTCAGTGCGTTGCACATGACTCAATGGAAGAGGATTCAGAATACCTCCATCAATCAATACCATACCGTCTTTTCTTAATGGACGGAAAAGCATAGGGATAGAAATAGACGCACGGATAGCTTCATGTAAGCTCCCTCTGTCAAACCTGACTTCCTGATCGCGGACAATATCCGTAGCCATCGCTACATAAGGGACAGGCAGGTCTTCGATATTCATGTCTGGAATAATTTGTTTCAGTTCTTTAATAAAACGGTCACCTTTCACTAATCCATCCCGGCTTAAGGTAAGATCCGCCAATTCCCACATTTTGCGTTTATCCCAACTATACAGCCATTCTTTACATTCTTCCATTTTTCCTGAAGCATACATTGCTCCCACCATTGCTCCCATAGAACTTCCTGCAATGGAAGTAATCTCAAAGTTGTGACGAAGTAATTCTTCAATTACTCCTATATGTGCTATTCCACGTGCTCCCCCCATGGAAAGGACTAATGCTACTTTTTGCTTATCCATATCATATACATTTCTGTTAGCCATCTACAAAATAACACATTTTCTGCGAAAAAGATGTTTAGTAATCGTGAAGAAATAAATTATAGCAGTGTTTTAGGGGAACTAAAGCATAGCTTTAGATATGATAAAGCTATGCTTTGTCAGTTGCAAAGCATAGCTCTATTATATTCTTCTATTATCCCGGAGATATTCCGGTTATGCAGAAGGTTAAGGGTATACCTTCATTTATTTCTTTCCTTGAGCCTTCTTTTCTGCATTTCGCTTATTCACATACTCTTTGAACATCTGACGCCAGTTGCGACCATGCTCATTGAAATACTGTTCGCATTTGGTTTTATAAATTTCAAAGATAGCAGAAATCTGCTTCATATTCTTGTAGTCAATAGCTTGTTCGCGAGCCAATTTCAACTGTTCCAGAACGAAAGCTGTTTCCTCCTCTGTCATATTGGGCACAATGGCCTGATAACCTTTCAAGGTAAAAGCAACTTTACCTACCGTATATTTATCCAAGATTTGTTCAATCTGTTCTTCCGTCAATACTCTGCGTAAATCTTTCATTAGCCTTTCATGTACTTCTTTCGGCATAGCGGAATCTGCAATCATTTCACGGTCGAGCTTGGAAAGCGGTTTGCCTGTCAGAGGATTGATACCCTCGGGGATTGTTGTATAAGGGTGCTCATTGTGCCAGTCACGCACTTTACGAAGATGATTATAAATGGCAGTTACTGCAAAACCTGCCTTTTTATCATCGTTCAACTCTAAAGAAGCTACCCAGTCAATGGCTTTCTTTTCGAGAGAAGCATCTGATTTTAAATTAGCATAAGCCTTCTTGTCAAAATAGGCAGCTACCTTGTCAAAAGAACGGATGGCGCCTTCAGGAAGCAAAGCTCCTTTTTCGCCAAAACTATACATAGCGGATTCCGGTTCAATGGTGACCTTGCTTTCATCCAACATCTTTTTATCCAACTTGAATACTTCTGCGAAGAAGTCATAAACGGCGTTCCGCTTATTCGGGCCAAAGTCATGTTTCTCTTTGGGAAGATGTACATTCGTTACTTTATCTTTTGCCTGGTAGAATCCATAGATTCGTTGCAGATAAGGAAATTCAAGAGTAGGAACACTGGCCGTCCAGTCGCCACCATCCGATACGATCAGTTGTGGACGAGGAGCAAAAGTTGCGGCTAATTCCGCATTACAGGTTCCTCCTGCAGATAATTGAATAGGCATTCCGCTTTCGCAGGGACAGCCACCGTCGAAGTGAGAAGCCAGGCTCACCACCGGAGCTGAAGCGGTGAAACGATCATCCAATACGCTCAACAATACAGTATGGGTACCTCCACCCGAACCGCCATTCGTACCGATACGGCTGGTATCAATGTCCTTACGGGAAGCAAGCATGTAGTCAAGAATCAGTAAGCCGTTCATTGCCTGAATAGTGTGCGCCGCACTACTACGGTGTGCCGCACTGCCCACTTGCAAAGCCGACTCTCCCCATCCGAACAAATCATAGTCTACACAAACAGCTCCCATACGTGCTAAAGTTCCCATACGTTGTTGTTGGTCTTCCCGATAACGTCCGCCACCAAAATGTCCGTTAGGGCAGATTATCAACGCATGTTTTCCTTTCGATTGGGGCGTATAGATAGAACCGCAAACGTATAACCCGGGAAGTGTTTCAAGCGCGAAATTCTGCACGGTATAGCCATCAAACTTACGTATCTTTGAAAGAATAGGTTTGGATTTGACACATTGAGCCAACAAAGTATCGATACCTAAACGCTGACGTACCTCTTTTTTCAGAGAATCGGCACGAAGTTGAAAAGACTGTCGGTCTGTATAGAGTGTATTCAGATAAGCCAGCATCTTCTCTCCGTCTGCATCTGTACGACGTGGATACTCGTATGCTTTCAGCTTATACATATTTCCTTTCTGCTTAACAAATTTATAATCGAAAGGTGCCAATACATTCGTCAAGGATTCTTCCACGGAATAAGGACGAATACGGAAATCGGCATAAGGCAGCACTTTTCCCACCGTATCAATGTCATATTTCAAACGGACTCCGAAACGGTTCTGTATATCCGTCAGTACTTCATTCAAGGGACGGGCAAATTCTGTCTCGTATGTTTGCGTCTGGGCTTCGGCCGAAAGAGATGCGGCAAGAAGCATAGTAAAAAGGATTCGTTTCATTTATTTTTAATTTATGTAAGTTGTTTTTTCACCACAGATTACACAGATTTTCACAGATTTATTATTTTTATAATTTAATCGAATTAAAAATCTGTGTTAATCTGTGGTATCTGTGGTGCTTTTAATTACTTCACCATTGACGATTACGTCATCCATCGTGATACGTTCACTATTTTCGAAGATACATTTCTGTTTCCCTCCTTGAATATGAATATCACGCAAAACGATGTCAGATATCGGCGCTTCTTCCAAGCCCACTATTTTGATCGGAGTCTTTACGTTTGTCACAGTCATTCCGCTGATATGTACGTTACGGAATATCGGAGTGCGTTCACTCTTAGGTTCGGCAGGCATTTTACTGTACTTCAAATTCAATACAACAGCTTCCTGTTTAATGTTGCTCATTACGACGTTGCTGACACGAATATCTTCAACGACTCCTCCCCTTCCACGGGTTGACTTAATACGGATTCCACGATCTGTTCCATCAAACACGCAATTGGAAATAGTAACTTTACGCACACTCCCACTCATCTCGCTGCCGATAACAACGCCTCCATGACCGGAAAGCATGGTGCAGTTGGTGATAGTGATATTCTCGCAAGGTACTCCCAAACGACGGGCCTGCGCATCTCTTCCCGACTTGATTGTGATGCAATCGTCTCCTACTGATATATGGCAATCGCTGATATGTACGTTGCGGCAGGATTCCGGATTCACTCCGTCCGTATTTGGTGAGGGCGCATTATCTATGGTGATCCCCTTTATGGTTACATTGTCGCAAAATTCCGGATTGACCGTCCAAAAGGGAGAATTTATGATTTTCACTCCTTCAATCTTTACTTTCTTACAACGAACAGGCTGAATAAACGGAGGACGGAAAAAGCGACGTTGCAATGTATTTACATAATCCTTGTTCGTTTCAGCATAAATTGCTGTCGTATCGTTTGCTGCATCCCACATGGACTGATATTTATTCACATCACGCATACCATTGTCTTTCAAATCAATCATGACACGAAAGAACTCCATCCACCATTTCTTCCCTTGTCCATCCAAAGTTCCTTCTCCTTTGATCGTAATATTCTCGGCATCTACCGCATAAATCAAAGGCTGGAAACTTTTCATCATCACTCCTTCGTGACGAACCTCGACAAAAGGAAGATAATCATCAAAGTTATCGGAAAAGAGCAAGGTAGCTCCGGCTTCCAACTCCAGTGTAATATTACTTTTCAGATGGATACTCCCCGTCAGATAAGTCCCGGCAGGAAAGAAAAGAGTACCTCCGCCCCCACGGTTCAGACGGTCAATCGTTGAATTGATTAGTTTTGTATTAAGAGTCTTGCCATTTGCTTTTGCACCGGCCTTCAGCATATCTACACGCTCGGCACGAAGAACTGTGGTTGCACAGAAGCAAAGAAAGACAATAAGAGTTGTTCGTAAATTCATAATCGATATTATTAAAGTATATTTCATCGTTTCCTTCTAAAAAATCATGCTAATAGAATCTTTTTTTCTTCCCAATGTTTGAAAACAATCATTGAGATGTTTTTTCAAACACGCTACATGATTAAAATAAAGATGCTGCATGATTTTTTATACGAATACATTGTTTTTCATTCTACAAATATATATAAAATGTCTCTTTCATTTTGCACAAACCAATTGATATGTTCCGCTCTGTATTTCTTTCGGTTCTTTTTCGCCCGGGAGATAAACAACAGCGGTAGTATTCACCGGAACAGACACGTTTAAAGTGAAAGTCCCATTCTCACAAGTCCAGTCCACATTAATGGTACCATATAAAGTTTCATACGACGCTTTGACGTATTTCAAATCTCCCACAGGTTGGGGAGCGATGATGAACTTCTGATAACCTTGTTTTGGAGTAGTAGAAGGACGAATACCGACCAGTGAATTAAAGAACCATTCATCAATCTGTCCCATCATAAAGTGATTCCAGGAAGAACCTTGACGGGGGTCCCACTGCTCGGTCAAAGTTGTAGCGCCGAATTTTAACTGGAAACCATATCCGGGAGCTTCTTCATGATTGAACATTTTATAAATAAGTTCATGTTCTCCATTACGCGCCAATGTCTGAATCAGATAACGGTTTCCCACATCACCGGTAGTCAAACGGTTGCCATGTGCTTCCACATCTTTTATCAGATTCGCGAATACTTTCTCATTCAAATCTGCATCCGGTCGGTAGTTACCTTGTTCATCTGCATCCTGCGTCATTTGGAGGAACAGCGGAAGCGCATTACTGCATTGGCTTCCTGTACCATATTGTGCCGTATCTTTATGAAGAAAACATTTATTAAATGCAACCATTATATCCTGTGCCAACGAAGTGTAATAATGAATGTCAAAGTCATTACCTACCATTTTCGCAGCTTGTACCAAATACATGACTGTCATGTAATAATGCGCAGTAGCCACCAAAGGAACGGGTGTATTCCGTGAGAATCCCGCACGAAAATCTCCGTAATCATACCAGTCTCCCAATCCGAAAGAAAGAATACCTTTATCTGCACGAGTCTTGAGATAATCCACGTAACGACGCATATTCGGATAATATTTCTTAATCAATGAATCGTCTCCATAAGTCTCATAGTACATAAAAGGGAAAATAACCAAAGAACCACCCCACTCCGGAGATTCGGCAAAAGCATCCATACCCGGACCTTCAAAAATCACGTATTCCGGAGCAGTTGTCGGCATGGCCCCGTTGGAATGTTGTGCATCTGCCATATTCTGCATAATCTGCGGAGCGTATGCTGTCAAATCATAGTTATACAACAAACCCGGACCATTCAGATGTACCTGTTCCAGCCACCCAAGTTTCTCACGATGCGGACAATCCGTAAACACAGACTGCATATTGCTGCGAACCGCTTTCTCGATCAATCGATGGGCAGCATTAAATATCCGGTTGGATGATTCGAAAGTGGAAACTTTCTTGGCTGAATTATATACGAAACAGGATTGAATATTCTTTAATACAGGCAATTTCTGCGGATTCTTCTGTCCTTTTAAGACAGCACCCTCTACCTGAATATATCTAAAACCGTAATAAGAGAAACGAGGGTGCCAGGTTTCATCGCCTTCCCCTTTCAGAATGTATTCGTAATAGTGTTGACGCCCTGTCTGACGCTGATTGCAAGCACCTTCCTCTGTCAATGCTTCGGCTACAATCAAAGTTACTTTCTGACCACGTTTGCCACGTACTTTTATTTCCGGAAAGCCAGCCAAATTCTGTCCCATATCCAACACAAAAGCAGAAGGATCGACTGTTCTCTTAGTTGATACAGAAGCTGATGCAACTTGGTCCGCATTTAGTTTGGTTACCTTTTGAATATCATACCGTTCCATGATTTTCACCGGAGCCGCCATCTGTGGACGAAGTATTCCTTTAGGAGCTTCCTGTATGACTACCGGACGCCAATGACTGTCATCAAAGCCAATCTGATTCCATCCTTTCTGTTCACGACGCGCATCATAATCTTCCCCTCCATATATACAATTGAAGATTACCGGACTGAAATCATATTTCCATTCATTATCAGAATGAACCGTTGTACATGTTCCATCTTCGTAGTTAATAACCAGCTCAAATAAAAGTGTGGGAGGACCAAAGCTGATCTGTAATTTGCGATAACGCCCCCCCTGCACATTATAGAATCCATTCCCCAATAAGATTCCTACGACATTTTCACCACGCCGCAATTGTTCCGTCACATCGTATGTGTTATAGTAAACAGTTTTATCATAATCACTCCACAATGGGGCAAACTCACTGTTACCCACCTTTTTGCCATTCAAAGAAAACTCATAGAATCCCAGACCACAAACGTATGCCGTTGCCTCCACTATTTTCTTGCCCGGTTTACGGTTTGCACCCCCTTCTTTCGCATCTCCTACCTGGAATGTTCTTCTCAAACAAATACTTTTCTTTGCCAAAGTGTCCACTGCTTCCCAAGCAGCTTTCACTTCCGGTTTCTTCAGCTCTCCACCGTGGAACTTACGCCCTTCCGGTAAATGAGCATTTTGTCGGGTAATAGCTCCAATCCACTGCCCCGAAGATAATCTTTCGGGTACTGCCCGGAATTTCGCTTCACTGCTCCACTCGGAAGGTGTATCTGTTTCATCCCAAACACGAACGCGCCAACTATAATTAAATGAGTTATCAGGACGTATATCTGCCCCCTTTGTAGAAACTAACTGGCTCTGCGAAGAATAAACCTTCCCACTATTCCAAACGGAACGCCCTGTAAAAGCTTCCCGAATATCAATCTCATAGGCAGATTGTCGTGTCCCATTTTCCGGCGATTCCATCACCCAGCCCAAACGGGGTGAACCTTCGACCACTACCAGTCCCTCCTGCATCTCACAGGTAAGACGACTGATGGTTATATTCTTCGCCTGTACAAAACAAGACAAACAAATTAGCAATGAAAGAAGAATCTTTTTGAATTTCATTTTTCAAGTATCTTTTATTTGTTCGATAAATGAGAATTTATCGGTTAGGCTGAAAGCCTTACAATTATATATTTATTGGGGTGCCCTGAAAGGGCTTAATTATATAGCGTAGGGCAACGCCCTACGAAAAAAACACACCAGCCACAAGCCCTGAAAGGGCGGAACTGTATACAATTATGCCCTTTCAGGGCGCAAATTCAGATTGTCGTTTTTACGTAGGGCGTTGCCCTACGCTATATAATTAAGCCCTTTCAGGGCACTCCGCAAAATTATCATTTAAGTGCATTTTCACAAACGATTTTTGTCAATGTATTCGCCTGCCCTACTTCCTTACCATCTACAAAAATGCGTAATCCTTTTCCGCAATGATAGCGATCACCATTCTTATCCCAAAGAATCGTCAGATTATGGCCGTGATATAATACATTATCCAAACAGAACCAATCCCACTTGTCGGCAGGAATTAAGGGGTTCACTTCAATCGTATTATCCAAACGCGGACGAAGTCCGATCAGGCCTGTAATTATCAAGTCGTTGAAAGTGGAATGATTATAATAACGGCTACGTTCCTGATCTCCTTTCAGCCAATAACCGGTCACCTCATCCAAATATTCACCAATATAGGGACGACCACGATGGTACTGTGATTCCACATACAATTCCATCTGACGGAAATATACACTGTCAGACAATACAGTCTGCGGATAATTATTCATAAAGTTAGCCATTGCTGTCAATGTCTGTGCGGAAGCAAACGGCCAGATAGCACCGTCCCACTCACACTTGCCTACTCCACGTGTACGGAACTCCGGATGACGACGTTCTGCAGTTGTCAATCCATAAGGAGCAGAGAAGCCTTTTTCATCCATAATTTCTTTCCAGGCAATTTCATACTTTTGGGTGGTATCCGGCAGGTTGAAATACCAAGGAATATATCCGATTGCTTCACGCACATTCGCGGAAGAGTCCGTACGCATCGTCTCAAAAAACTGATGACGTGTATTCCACAATTCATTTTCTACCAGATTTTTCAAAGTATCTGCTCTCATGCCATATTTCATAGCCATCCCCTCATCACCGGAAAGAATTCCTATACATGAAAGTGCTTTAGCATTGCCATACATATAACTATTGATTGTCGGCCGGGCATATTTCTTCCTCCGTCCGCCACTGATTGATTCTTCCATACCATCCTGTACGTCACCCTGCCAATACAATCCGTTCTTCAAACGGTTCGTACGTTCCCAACGCTGGTATTCGGTTTCCAGATCTTTCTTCATATCCAGCAGATAGTCCTTATCACCATCTACCATGTAACGAGCCAAAACAGCATCTGCGTTCCATGAGCTGAACTTATCCATTTTCTTCATCGGACCGCCATCATTGCCACGATACCATGTATGAATAATCTGATCCAAATATTTCGGATCACGCAACCAACGGCTTTCATAAATGTGATGTCCAATAGCACAAGCAATCAAATTATATTTATCAGAATAAGAACGCTGAACGAGAAACTCGGTCATGCCATAGCCAACAGGAGTCTCCTTGATATGCTTACGCAATGACCACCAACGATAATAATACATTTCTTCAAAGTTATGTTGCGGACACTCGAACAAAGGAATATTTTCCTCCATCCATTCCGAAGCCTTTGCATTGGGAATTGCCTGAACAATATTTTCGTCTTCCATACCGTTGAAATAGTCTGCATAATGACTGAAGTCAGCATACTTTAAAAAAGCAGAAGACGCATCCTTATCTGTAGAAGATGTTTTTACATTGGCAATGCCATATTCAGCCAATGGATCTTGCGCACCTGCATTCGGCAGATCGTATGTCTGGTCGGCAGGAGTATCTACGGTCGGGAATGTACGAGGTACGCCAGTACGGAATACAATTCGTTCCACAGCAGCCACGGGAGCATAGAACATACGCAGCCCTACTCTCTTGCCATCTACATATACTTGAATATTACGATCAACAGTAGAAAGGACTGCTTCTACATGATAAACCTTTCCTGCTTCATATTTCATCATATTTGCAAACCGGGAGCCGCCTTTCAATCGGAAAATGCCATCATCAGTAAGTTCCATACGGGAACAGACTATTCCATTCTCATCCAGAAATTCAATCTGGAGTGTACCTTTATCATTCTGGCCGGCTTTCAAATCAAATGATACTTTCAGTTCTTTAGAGGCCGGAATTTTACGTTCCACTTTGGCATAATCAAACGGATCTTTATCCTGCAACTTCAACCATTGATCCTCCAAAGAAACAGGGGCCCAAACCGGGGAATAAATATTCCAGTCAGTCAGTTCCGCAATTGATTTATTTTTAGAGAAATCATCATCCGCATGTGCTGAAGCATTTATTTCCACCGGGACAGGAATACGGGAAATCCACATATCTTCCTTGTTCACACTGTAAGAAACCCACAAATCACCATCGGCAGGTACTCCATTACCTTCCTGAATACCACGCGGATATTGAGGACCGTATGATTTATAATTTCCTCCATAACGCATAGGAGTAATTTCACCATGCACCAAATTCAATGTTGTATATTCCAATCCATCTTTACTCAAAGATATAGCCAGCGGCCAACGAAATTCCGACGGATTATATACAGTAGCATATGTACCATCACTTAAACGCTGCCCCCAAATTTTCGCGTTGCTGTTGACGAAACCTTTTGCACGAAGCACAGGCTCTGCCCAAGTATGTCCGCCATCCTCACTGATAGAGGTAAGCGCATGTTTCCAAAGACTGGCAATACGTCCATCCGGCAATGTATAACAATTGAATGCTTTGTATCCTTTCTTCAGCGGGAGAATAGGATCTTCACGGTCGGCTTCTTCCACCCACTGCATCATATACAGTGGATTGTCAAGAATTTCCTGGCAAGCCTTCACAAACTCACGATCCTTACTTTTCTTAAAATACGGATAATCAGTGTTCTTTTCATTAAATCCATGATTATAATAAATGAAATAGATCGGTCCGTAAGAACCGTCTTTCTTTATTTCACGAACCACCCGGCCAATACCGTTTCCATCATTGGGATCATCTTTTTTATCCAAAGCAACTCCGTAATTTCCCATTGTAATCAGCTTGCCGGATTTAGAGACATAGAATCCGACACGCTGGTGCATAATGGCAATCAGATCTTTGGCCTGCACACCCGGACGAGACTCTTTGGTGTATCCATCAGGAACTTGATAAGGAGGAAACACAATTTCCGGATTTGTCCAGCGATATCCATCTTTCGACGTCATCAGAAAAGTCTGTGAAGGCGGTACGTGTTCGTCAGAAGGATCTGCCAGGTATTGATAGAAAAACTGTCCATTCCAATAAGCCAGCATCGGCTGATGATTATACGTCCATCCATTGCCGTTCGAAGCATCGGGATGTTCACGATTGGCACGCACCAACTGAATGTTATGTACTCCGACTACCGGAGACAGTTGTCCGTCGTGACAAGCAGGGTTCGATAATTCTTTTCCTGTATAATGAATTCTATCTTGTGCAAAGGCTGTAGTAGTCAGCCAACCGGCAGCCAGTACAAAAAGAATTTTAGCAGAGTTGTTCATGATTTATTCTGATTTAAAATTGTTTCCGGATTTATTTCTTTTCTTCCAATAATGCTTTTACGACTGATTCCGGAGCCGTAAATATGGTTCCATGCTTATGCCCCACAGGGATGCTTACCTCTTCTGTTACATCTGTAAAGTTCCGGAAATCCTTCGTACGCATAGCGCCATATATTTTTTTCTTATATACATCAAAATAGATTAGATAATCGTCTCCCACTTTCTCTACAGACGGTCCTTCTACAAAGGATTCTGTGAAAGGCTGGGATGCGGGCGAATAAGGACCGGTCATAGAATCGGAAAAAGCGATTTTCAGATTACGTTCCGGTCGGGTGTTATCCTTGAGCACCATTACATAGTCATTCTTTGCCCGTTTCACGATAACGGCATCAATGGTGCTGAATCCCGGATCGTACAAAAGTTTTGCTTTCGAAACGGTTTTAAAATCTTTTGTAGTGATATAGTATAAACGATGATTATTATTCTCTTCTTCTATCCCCTTTTCGAAACGTCCGGGGACACAGGAAGCCCATACGACCATGAACTGATCGTTCTCGTCGTCATAGAAAATTTCCGGAGCCCATACATTAATGGTAGTCGGTTCGTTTACCATTACAGGAATCATCTGTTGTTCCGACCAATGGATCAAATCTTTAGAATGTGCGTAGCCAAATCCTAAATCACCTTTCCAACTTGTAGTCCAGACCAAATGGTAGGTTCCATCCGGAGTACGTACCATCGAGGGATCCCGCATGAGCTGGTGCTGTCCCAGTTCCGGCTTTAGCCAAACTCCCGGAATACTGTCCCAGTGAATTCCGTCCTCACTATATAAGTATCTCAACCCCTCATCAGCCGGTTCATGAAACGAAGTGAACATGTAGTAGTCTTTGTTCCCCCCACAAGAAGCCAGAAACAGAAGACTTATTGCGGCTAATGTATTTCTTAACTTTTTCATTTCTATATTCTATATTTGTATCTTTTATACAGAGGAGACGATAGAAAGCGTCATTTGTACTCAAATATACTAGAAGAATCAATAGATTCAAAATTTATATACGATAAAAGGGCGACTCTCCGAGCCACCCTTTCCACCATCAAACAAACTAACCATTTACAATGGGAAAGAATTTCACTTCTTTTTATAGTATCTTATTTTTTAATTATATAGAACCTCCACGGGCTTTTATACGTTTATACCATTCCTCTCGTTCTTTCTTCAGGTCATATCCACGTTTAGCCAGATAGTTGTTGATACGTCCTTTGTATTTTCCGAAAGCAGCATGTTTCTTATTCGAATTTTCTGCATCCAACGCAAATTCACGAGCCTCTATCAACCAAGCATAGATTTGAGCTTTTTCTTCTTCTTTCAAAGTAGGAATCATGTCCAGATGTGAGTCATAAGTCACTTTTACTACTCCATAAGTCATGCCATCTTTAACAGCTTCTATTTGCTTTTCATCAAGAAAGAGAGATAAATTGGCTGGAAAAGCGAAATGTGAACGATATAGTGCCGCATCTTTTTCATTTTCCGCAGCTTTCAAAGCTTCATTTTTAGCCTCACCAGTCAACCCGGATTCTTTTACTTTCTTGACTTTCGCATCCCGTACCTCATAAATATCATTTAATTCGAAGTAACGATTGGCTATGACATTGCGAACATCTTCGGCTGTTTTCGCATCTGTAAGCCCGAGTTTATCAACGATCTTTTGTGATCGGCTGACAATAGACTTTACATATTCAGGATCACGATTCTCTTTATTTAAGTCGACTGCCTGTGCAGACATCCAACCGGAAATAAAAAGCAATGATAGTATCAGTATCTTTTTCATAATTACATTAATTTTCCTTTTTCAGCCAATGTATCGTAGTTGTTCTTCATATCTCTCCAATCTACTTTATGCTTTGTGCTGATACCGTTGATATATTTTTCAATATTCGTATATCCGTCACCAGTACAGTCTTTATTGGCATCACTCGGATCGTTCGGATTTAATCCGTTAGCAATTTCCCATTCGTCCGGCATACCATCTTTGTCTGTATCAACATAAGGAGTACCTTTGTATTCAGGATAACCACCCATCTGGCGAATATCAGTAATAATACCCTGCTTATAAGAATCTTTCGGTAAACGACGATACTTGAACTGTCCGTCTTCTCCCATTGACTTAGGAGACAAACCTGTCAAGTCACCATAAGCGTCTTTAGGAAGTTTCTTTTCATAATAAGGAATACCTGTTCTTACTTCTTCAATCACGCGTTCGTCAACAATATCACGACAAGGAATATTCGCACCTACATGTTTCAATACATAGTCATAAGCATCTTTAGCTCCCATGATATTGATATACGGCATCTCGAACGGCTTATAGCTACGCATGTATTCAGTATATCCGTCAGTGTTCGGTTGAGTTTCAATCTGAATACCGCCATTCCAATTGTCTTTAGTTATTTCAGGATAGCCTTCCATTATATTTCCGTCGGCATATACTCGCCCATATTCTTTATGATCCAGCTTACTACGTCCTGCTTCCGGTTTCAAGATACGATGTCCTACATTGGAATCCTTAGGAGTAGCAGGTCCCGGTTTATAGTAGTTGTTAATCATATTGAACATCGCGGTATAATCACCACCATCGGAAGAACGGTGCACCCAATTGAATACTACATTATTAACGAAATTGAATATGCCATTCCAACCGATAGAAGGATTACGTCCGGAGTTACTAGCCCAGAGGTTACGGGCAAATGCACAGTTCTCACCACCTAACGTGCTACCAAACGCATGATTGTATGTATCCAACGCTTTTGCCGAGATAGTATTTTGAATAGTTACGTTTACAGTAGGAAGTTTCAAGTCTTTGCTTTCATATTGTCCTTCACTCGGGTCGTACATGTGGCGATAGAAAGAAATGTTTTCATCCAATCCCCATGTACAGGAGCAGTGGTCGATCATTATATTACCAACAGGGTTACCTCCGAAAGAGTCATCACGATGCCATACTTTCGTTTCTCCACGACGGAAACGCATATGACGTACAACCACATCATGTGTATCTACCCAAAATGATTCTCCAGCAATACAAACACCGTCTCCCGGAGCTGTTTGTCCGGCAATAGTTACGTAAGGAGCACGGACGATAATCGGAGATTCCAGACGGATGATACCAGCAACATTAAAAACGATAATACGTGCACCACCAGTTTCACATGCTTCACGGAAAGAACCCGGTCCACGATCATTCAGATTTGTGACAGTTATCACTTTACCTCCACGACCACCGAAACTGTACATACCACCACCTTCAGCACCTGGGAATGAAGGGATATCAGCCTGTGGCAAATCGTACGGACGACCAGCCCAAGGAATATATGGACGTCCTTCTCTAGCTTCTTTTTGTACTATCGGCAACGCTTTTGCCCATGCTTCATCAGAGCGTTTCCGCTCTTCGGTCATCATTTTTGTATAGTTTTCTTTGGCTTCGCCAGATATTTGTGGGTATTGCGCCCATGCAACGGTCGGAGTCAACATTGTTGCAGCAAAAACTGCTAAAAGTACCTGTTTCTTCTTCATTTTTATTTGGTTTTGTGAAGTTGTTAATTCAAAAATACAATAATAAGACGAAAGAAGAAAAGATTTGTAATCAGTAGAACAGAATTTATTATCCTAAATATGTTTTTTCCCTCATAACCCATATTCCTATCAAAAAAATAACGTCTCCAATCCTCTCATTCAAGAGATATTAGAGACGTTATCAAGATAAATCAGATATTATAAATTTATTCTGCTAATGGATCGAAAGTACCGTTAGCACCACCATTATTATAATCTGCCCAACCAATAGTCTGTGGCAATGTCTGATTAGCCTTTTGAGCTCCTTCCGCAAAACCTAAGAAGTAATATCTAGGAAGAAAATTCATATATTTAGGCGTATGATCAGTAGTATATGCATCACCTTTCTTCATTTTACGCGTCAAATAAGTATTATAAAATTCAACTAACTTATTCTGTTGACTAGAAATATCCGCTTGTCTCAAATCTAATGCATCCGGACGTGTTACATCTTTTAGAGGATCTGGATTTACTCCATTTATTTCCCACGAAGTACCACCAAGCCCTTTACTCTCATGATTACTACTAACACGGAATTCAAGATTATCACGGCGTTGTCCATTGAGTTGTTTAAAACCTAAATAAGTGCAAGTGTTTCCATTCCAACCAGACGGAACCCATGTGTCAGGAGCACCTTCTGCTCTTTCTGCACCACCATCAAACAACATCCAACGGCGTAAGTCATCAAAACGTTTTCCTTCATAAGCCAATTCAATCTGACGTTCGTACAAAATGGCAGCAAAACATGCAGCTTGGTCACCTGACAAGTTGGTCTGTAAACCGAAATTATTTGCAGATGTATATCCTACACGAGCACGTATCTTCTTCAATTGTTCAACAGCTACTCCCATTTCACCAGCACCACATGCTGCTTCTGCATAATTCAACAACACTTCAGCATAACGAATCTCCAAATATGGGCTACCACTAAATTTAAAACCATTTGCTTGAGTAAATTTATATCTGGCATTCGAATTCACATCTAAATCATCCGAACGTTTACGTATATAGAAACCTTTAGCATTTGTCAACAAGTTATCCGCACCATAAGTATTAGAGCTACTAGCCTCTTCATTATCTCTATCACTCTCATTAGCATACCAAACATAGTTCCACAAATTATACTTATCCCCTGTATAAGGATTATTATTGCTTGCATTCTTAGGATCACCACTGAAAGCCCAGCGTACTCCGGGGAAAGCAAATGTCCGATAAAAACGAGGATCACGATTGGCAAATGGAACATTCTTATCATAAGCAACAGAAGATTGCTCTAGTGTAGTATAAGTATTGCACGTAGAAGGTCTTTTTCCATCAGCCATAGGAAACATATCAACCATCATAGCAGAAGGAGTTTTGCCACCACCTCCCATGGCATTTGATGGCCGAATACCATGTTCCCATGAGTTGTTTTTACTAAAATCAGGTACTCCACCAGTGGCTATATCATTATATAGTGTTACAAACACAGCTTCTGTATTGCCATCAACCATTGAAAAAACATTCGCCCAACCTGAAGCATTAGTTCCGGCATTACCTTCATTAACTAAACCATATCCACAAGCATTTATTCGGGGTAAATCAGCAGTGATTTCATTATAAGCTTTCCTCCAACGTTCCACATCATTTTTACGGTTAAACAACGGACTTGCATATAACAAAAGAGTCCGTCCTTTCAATGCTAGTGCTGTACCGGAAGTAACACGTCCAAAATCACTTGAAGGCCATCCTCCATTTTCAGTAAACGGAGCAAGCAACTGCGCTGAACGCTCTAAATCCTCACAAATAAAATTAACACACGCTTTTGTTGTAGAACGAGGAGTGATAGCCCCTGCCACTGGTTCTTGTACTTCCGTAATTATAGGCACTCCACCATACCACTTCACCAAGTTGTAGTAACACCATGCACGAAAGAAATAAACCTGTCCGAGTAACTCATTCTTTTCTTCTTCTGAAAGAGTACTATTCTCTATACCATAAATAACATCATTGCAATTACGAATACGTCCCCAAACACTTGCCTGAATATTATTACCACTATTATGAAAATAATCAGGAACCGTATTGTTTCCACTCTGACTGGTCATCGGAGCGTCAGGATCTACGAATGATCCGAATCCACTATACTCTTCTGTAGACTTAGACTGTAAATCAGCTGCTCCGGTACTATTGTATTTCCAACTTGGTTCGGAACTCGCATTAGGCAAGCACCAAGCATATATATCATCTACACGTGCTTTTGCACCACTGAATGTATTATATGTACTTGCGTCAACATAGTCGTAATTTTTTTATCTTGTAGAAACTCATCACTACATGAAGTGAAAGCACCTATCGCCATTAAAGCAACACTGAAAGCTATTATATTTTTTACTTTTCATCGTTATTTCTTTTTAGAATGTCACATTTACACCAATAGTAAACTTACGCAAAGTAGGATAACTACCATAAGAAGTCATAGGATCTATAAAATTATCAGGATAAGGATTATAGAAACTAAATAAGTTCTGTCCTGTTACATTGAAACGACAACTTTCAATACCGATCAATCTTGTAAACTTCGATGGTATGGCATATGCTAATGTTAAGCGATTCATGCTAACGCGAGTTCCACTCACTCTCCAATATGTTGAATTCACACTATTAACACTACCCCATCTTAAGTTAGGATATTTTGCATTGCGATTAGCTTTTACAACCACATTACCTGACGCATCAACTACATCATTATAAACAAACATATTATCTGTATTCCAGAAGGATGGCATATGGTATATTCCAGATCTGTATACGAACCCGATCCTGAACCAACCATGTTACCGATCTTAAGTGCCGATGTTGGGACAAAACTATATCCTCCCCAACTTGCGCTTATCTGTGCAGACAAAGAAATACCTTTCCATTCTGCACTCAAATTTGTAGTGAAACCATAAGGATTACTTCGGTTTGACAAACGGACTTGATCATTTTCATAACTTACAACTCCTTTCTTATTTTTCCTTTGATTGTTTATTACCTCTTTCTTTATGTTCTAATCATACACCAGGTTTCCTTACTGTGTTCATTAAGAGAGGGCTTTTAATGTGGCATTTTTCCATTTCATTATGTCATTTCCCTATTACGGGCATTTTAATTAAGGTATTTTTTTGTTTCACATTTCACAATGGAAACATTTAAATGCGGTAAATTTTATTAATTTTTTACATATAACACGCAAAAATCCCTACTCAAAATAGAGCAGGGATTTCAAAAATTATATAGAGTGTGAGGAAGCTTATTTATGCAAAGACAGCTTTTAAATCTTCTACTGTACCAGCATTCAGCAGAGCTTCTACTGCATCATCATTACCTAAAGTTCTTGCTACTTCGGCTAATAATCTTAAATGTGTTTTTGCATTCTCATTATCATTGCCAACCGCAAATAAGAAAATCAATTTTACACCTTTTCCATCTAATGTTTCCCATTCAATCTCATCTTGAACTTTACCAATTGCGATTCCTACCTGGGTTACAGAATCACTTTTTCCATGAGGGATCGCTACATAATGTCCAATTCCTGTCTGTCCTTGTGATTCTCTTAAATAAATATCATCTATATAAGAATCAACATCCGCAATATATCCAGCATCTTTTAGTTTCCCAGCAAGATGTTCGATTGCTTCTTTCTTGTTCTTCGCTGTCATGTTTAAATCAATAACTCTCTCATCTAATACACTTTTAATATCCATTTTTAATTCTCCTTTTAAGTTTTTTTACTCATTGAATCAGATACTTGTACAATTCAATATTTGATTTCATACTCTTTAGTTTTTGTAATTTTTCTTCTGAATCGATCAGTGTTACATACTCCTTATAAAACATCTGAATGCGACTGATCTCGTCTCTGGTACTTAAACGAAATGCTAACAAAAACACAACCTGTACCTGTTCATTGTCCCACATGATCGGATTCTTCAGTATTGCAATTCCAACCTTTGATTCATTTACTGCTGTCGGTGAACCATGTGGAAGACTAACCCCATTTCCAATCGTGGTTGTTGTCTTGCTCTCTCGATCCATCACTGAATCATAAAATTCCTCAGTCACAACATGTTTTTCTTCCAATGCCTGACTCATTATTTTTAAACATTCTTCTTTTGTTTTCACTTCTAAATCTGTAAATATAAATTCTGGTGAAAATAAAAGAAAACATTCTGGTGAAAATGGCGTTGCATTTTCTATCATCATAGAATTCATACTATCTAAATATGTTCTTAAAGTAGAAATTCCTGTTTCATTTAAGATATTCGGAATAACAACAATTCTCTTATCTTTTTCTTTTCTATCTTCCGTCGAAATAATAATGTCATAGTCTTCATAATCTATCATCTTAAAATCATGAATACTTACAAATTTTATCTCATCAATCTCTGGCACAGATTTCTTAATCTTTTCTTTTACCAACTGTATGTGACCCATATTAAAATTAGAAACCATCACCATACGATATTGATGTTTTTTTTCTTTCGATCGCTGCCTGAATATATAAGACAATATACCCAATCTCATCTTCTGTAATCTGAAGTCCATAATATTCTTCAAACAAAATACTGATCGCCCAACTTGCACGAAATACATTTTTATATTCTTTCTTAATAAAATCAATCAACGGATTTTTTTGCTGCGTTCCATAACGAAGTCTGAAGATTGTTGGACGTAAATGAATGATCAAACTTTCTTTTACCTTTTGATCTGTTGTAAGATCTACATCTAAAATATCTCTGATGACTTTTAACATTCTATCTACAAAATCAACAAGTTTATTATCATATTTTTTTACTTGACTTAACGTCACATCAACATCTGATATTCCAATAAATTTAGAACATAGCATCTGAATGGACAAGAATAAAACATCTTCCGTCAAGAAATGTACATGAAAAATTTCTTCCAGTTTTTCAAAAATCGCCACTGTAAACGAATATTCATTATATTTTTTCAGAATTTTTAATTCTTCTGAATAATAATCGCTGACTAGAGGCAATGCCAACTCTTTTCTTTTATAGGCAATACAACAATAAATTAGAATCTCATAAAATGATTCATCCGTAAAATGATAATTCCATTCATTCTCTGTCTGAATAATGCATTTTCTGATGGCTGATACATCAATCGTCGAGAAGAAGTACTCTACATTCTCCTGTATCTCTTCTCCTGACTTCTTCATCATGATCAGATTCTTTAATGCAACCCTATATTCGTTTTCTTCGCTTTTGAGACGATATCCTTTCCCTCTTTCATTGACAAGAGAAATATGATATACTGCCAGCCATTCTTCACATTCCTTCAATACTTTCAACATGGTTGGAACACTCAAAAATAATTTATCCGCTAATTTCTGTGTTGTCATTGTCTGCCATGGACGCAGATTAAAAAATACTTTTAATGTCTCATTTACTCTATCTCTTGGATCATAATTTCCTACTTGCAAATTTTCATCTGATAATATTTTCTGTATTTCTTCTTTTTGATTTTCATTTGCTTCTAGCCAAATTCCAACTCGTGGTTTCCGCTGTATTTCTCCAAGCTTATTTTCTAATAGGAAGTCACTCAATTCATTTAAGCGATTTCTAACTGACTTCTCAGACAATCCGATTTCTTTGGCAATCTTTCCAGTTGCAATGATTTCTCCATCTGAAATACAATCAAAAATCTGTTTCATATAAAATTTATCTTTTGAACGTTTCATATTGTTTATCCTTTCAAATTTAATGACTTTCTTTTTGCACCTCCTGTTGTTTAACTTGAATTTAGTATAGCACGAAACGATTCTGCCAACTTATCAAGAACAGGCTTTTTAATGTGGTACATTTTATCTAATGCAAAAAAATACGGTAAAAATTCTTTTTTGAAATGTGGTAATTTTTAATTAAAAAAGAAGAACTTCTGTTTATTTTCTAGTTCTTCTTTTGGTATAAAATATAAAGGGCAGAATTCTATCTTCTACCCCTTATATTTTTATATCATTATTTCACATTGACATATTGCAATAACAAATGATTTTCTATTGTATTTTGATTTTTCTCTTTTTTTGTATCCGCCTTTATAATCATTTCTCTAGAAAACAATATTCCGCCAAATACAAAAACAGTTATCAAAAATATTATTTTCTTTTTCACAAAATAACTCCTGTATAATTTATTTAAGTTGGTTCATTATAACAAAAAAATATTATTATTGTCTATGATTTATTTTCTCATTATAAATTCTTGTGGATTATTTAAAAATCGAATCTATTCGAATATAAAAATTTATGTCGTAAACGTAGCTTTACTGATCGTAGCAATATTGACATACACACATAAGAAATAGCACCCCCGCTCTAGTAAAGTAAAGGTGCTATTTCAGTAACCATATTTCGCCGAAAACGGATAGGTTTGATCTATCGTGCCGACTTCCTTGTTAAGTATATTATAATCAAATTTCTTAAAAATATCAATATTATTACGCGATAAAATCGAGGAAAATACGACATTTATTCATTTCTAAAGCCTTACCACAACGCTAACCAAAAGACTAACCATTTCTGTTTTTATGATGAACATAGAAAAGAGAAAAGTCCAGAAACCGCGTAAATACGTAGTTTTTGGACTTTTTTAATACAAGCGATAGACGGGGCTCGAACCCGCGGTCTCGACCTTGGCAAGGTCGCGCGTTACCAACTACGCCACTATCGCATATAATGACTGTTCCTTTTTCAGAACAGTCATTATTTTACCTTATTCACAGTTTGTTGTCAATCATTTTTTACTAAAATTCCGCAACAACTGTTTTTCCTGCAACTGTTTTTTCTCCAGTTTTATAAGCTACTTTTGGCAGATTAGAATCTTCTAAGACAACAACCATAATATCTGGGCTATATCCTTCTTTCTTGATCAGATTGATATCAAACTCTACCAACTTATCTCCTGCCTTTACTTCTTGTCCACTCTTGACAAAAGACTTAAATCCTTTTCCATCTAATTTGACTGTATCGATTCCGATATGAATTAAAAGATTTAATCCTTCTTTTGTCTCGATTCCAATCGCATGTAAAGATGGTTCCATTAATGCTGTGATCTTTCCATCTGCTGGTGCAACAACGACACCTTTTTCTGGTTCGATCACAACGCCATCTCCCATAGCACAAGTTGCAAATGCCTCATCTTTTGCCTGTGTCATTGCAAGAACTTTTCCTGTTGCTACCGCAACTAATTTACCATGTCTGATTTCTTTTTTCTCTTCTTCTTTGGAGGAAACTATGGGTGTCACCTCTTCTTCTTTGGAAGGATCTGTTCCATGCTGTGCATAATATTCCACATATTCTTCAAAATTACTCTTGATCACAGATACCTGTGGTCCATAAATAATCTGAATTCCTGTTCCTTTTTTGATGATTCCTTTGGAACCAGATTGTTTTAAGTACTGGTCTGTCACCTTAGTTTCATCTGTTACTGTGATACGAAGTCTTGTAGCACAGCAGTCAATATCTTCAATATTTTTAATTCCACCAAGTCCTTTTAAGATCATAAAGGAAATTGGATCCTCTGGTGCGTCTGTATCTTCATTTGCTGCACCTTTTTTTGCCTGATAATCAGCTTTTGTATATAATTTTACCTCTTCTTCGTCATCATCTCTACCTGGTGTTGGAAGATCAAATTTCTCAATGACAAATTTGAACACAAAGTAATATAATACTGCATAAACTGCAAATACTGGAAGGATCATCATCCAGTTACTCTTTGTCTGTCCCTGTAATACACCGTATAACATAAAGTCGATCAATCCACAAGAGAATGTTGTTCCGATACAGATCTTTAAGATATGCATTAATGCAAATGACAAACCTGCTAATCCACAATGTAAGATAAATAATCCTGGTGCAATAAATAAGAATGTAAATTCAATCGGTTCTGTAATTCCTGTAAGGAATGATGTTAATGCTGCTGAGAATAGTAATCCTCCAACAATTTTTCTTTTTTCTGGTTTTGCACAACGATACATTGCATAAGCTGCTCCAGGAAGTCCCGCCATCATGAAAGAATATTTTCCTGTCATGAATCTACATGCTTCTACTGCAAAATGTTTTGTATTTGGGTCTGCCAGCTGTGCAAAGAAGATATTCTGTGCACCTTCTACCATCTTTCCAGCAACTTCCATTGTTCCTCCAAGAGATGTCTGCCAGAATGGTAAATAAAATACATGATGTAATCCGAATGGAATTAATGCTCTCTCTAAGAATCCAAAGATTGCTGTTCCAAAATATCCAGAATGCATAACCAGATTACCAAGTGCAAAGATTCCACTCTGAATCGTTGGCCATACAAAGAAGCAGATAATACCTACACCGATATGTGCGATTACACTAATAATTGGCACAAAACGCACTCCTGAGAAAAATGCTAATGCTGCTGGTAATTGCTGTTTATAAAAGCGATTATGTAATGCTGCTGTTACAAGTCCTACGATAACTCCAGCAAATACTCCCATCTGAAGAGAATCAATACCACAGACACTCGTGATCTGTCCGTTTAAGACACTCTTTGCATATGTTCCGTCCGCTAAAATCTTTCCTGATAATTTTAACATCGCATTAATTGTTGAATTCATTACGAAAAACGAAATACCTGCTGAAAGTACTGCGACTGCTTTTTCATTTTTTGCCATTCCTAATGCAACAGCTAATGCAAAGATCAATGGTAAATTTCCAAAAATCGTATTACCTACCTGTGACATGATCATTAACAATGCATGAAGAATCGTTCCCTCTCCTAAAATTCCCTGTAAATGATATGCTGCAATTGTGTCTGCATTTGTAAATGAAGATCCCAATCCTAATAATATTCCCGCAATTGGTAATACAGATACTGGAAGGAAAAATGATTTTCCTATCTGTTGTACTACTGCAAATGCTGAACTTTTCTTTTTCTTTGCCATTTTAATCCTCCTTTGTGACAAATTGATACATGGTTACTGTCTGATACACTTCTCCTGCGTCAAATACTGGTGCATCAAACTCTTTTGTGTTAATACTGTTTGGGAAATAATGTGGTTCCATGCAAAATCCACATCCTTTTCCATAGATCACTCCCCCTTTCCCTTTTGTTGATTTCATTGTATTTCCAGTGTAAAACTGTAATCCTGGAAGATCTGAATAAACTTCCATTTTAATACCCTGTTCTTCGTCCATTGCTTCCGCCATTTTTCGGAAACCACAATCTTTATTCCGAATTACAAAATTATGATCATATCCTTTGCCTTTTTCTAGTTGTTCATCTTCGGCATATAGATCATTCTTGATCTTTTTCCATTCACGGAAATCCATCGGTGTATGTTCTACTTTTCTGATTTCTCCTGTTGGGATCGTATCTTCATTGATCGGTGTAAATTCATCTGCATAAATCCTTACTTTTGTATTTTCGATCGTTCCGCTTTTATGTCCACCCAAGTTAAAGTAATTATGATTTGTCAGATTGATCAGCGTTTTCTTATCGCTGACTGCATGATAGGAAACGATCAATCCATTTGTTTCCGTTACCGTATAAATGATATTTGTTACCAATGTTCCCGGAAATCCTTGTTCCCCATCTGGACTTACATAAGTAAACTTCACTGCATGATCATCAATAATCTCACTATCCCATAAGACTTTGTGAAATCCATGTTCTTTGTCACTGTGAATGTTATGTTTTCCACGATTTTTTGCTACATGATACTCTTTTCCATCAATTTCGAATCTGGCATTTGAGATACGGTTTACATTCCGTCCGACAGTTGCTCCAAACATAATTCCATTCTCAAAATATTCTTCCAAGGTGTCATATCCAAGGGCTACATCTTTGATGTTTCCCTCCTTGTTTTTTACAAGGAGAGAAACAATATTTACACCAAAATCAGTAACTTTGACTGCAAATCCATTTTGATTTTCAATCGTGTATAGAAATGCTTCTCTTTTATCTTCTAAAAAGCCAAAACTTTCTTTTGTTACACCCATATCAGCCTCCTGCTTAGTGTCCATGTTCCATTAAGTCCATAACAACAGGATCTGTAGAATGAACTCCTTTTGCTTTAAGTTCTTCAATCTTTTCTTTAAACTGTGGCAGATATTTTGCATGTGCAACTAACAGTTCATCTAAAACTTTTGTTGTATTTTCATTATTTTCTACTAATGGATTTAATACGAATGCTTCTAATGCTTTTCCGTAATCTCCTGTCAATGCCGCTTCAATTGTACATTCTTCCATTGCTTTCATCATCTGAAGCCATCCTTTTTCTGCTGATGGAAGCTTTCCAAATGCCATTGGCTGTGCTCCTGTCGCTGAAATGATGCTTGATACTTCCACGATAGAGTCATCATCTAAGCATGAAATTGCTCCATTGTTTTGTGTACTTACTACCATATGGATCTTCTTATTTGCATAAATTGCACGGATACATTCGCAAGCTGCATCGCTGTAATATGCTCCTCCACGTTTTCCAAGTTGTTCTGGTTTTTCATGAAGTTCTGCATTTTTATAAATTTCAAACAACTCATGTTCTACCTGTTTCATTTGCTCTGCTCTAGTACCACCTTCATTGAATTCTTCAATCGCATGCTCAAGCATTGCTTGTTTCATGTAGTAATATCTGTGGTATCCACAAGGCACCATATTCATGCTGTGAAGTAATTCCAATGGAAATTCAGCTTGATAGATATTGGCTGGTGTTCCACCACCTTTTTCATTGATATGATCGATCAAAATTGGTGTCATATCATTTCCATTTTCATCAAATACTTTATGCCAGTGAAAATGGTTAATTCCTGCATATCTGTAATTTAACTGGCTGATATCCTTCCCAAGGAGCTTTGGTTCTGCCATCATTGCGATCGTTGGCACGTTGCAAAGTCCGATACATTTTTTCCATCCAAAATGTTTAATTACCGCTTCTGTTACCATTCCACTTGGATTTGTAAAGTTGATCAGCCATGCATCTGGGCATAATTCTCTCATATCTTCTATAATCTGTCCGATCACTGGAATGGTTCGAAATGCTTTAAACATTCCTCCTGCTCCATTTGTTTCCTGACCAAGCATTCCATACAATGATGGGATTCTTTCATCTTTAATTCTGGCATCTAAAAGTCCTACTCGAAATTGTGTTGTAACAAAGTCTGCATCTTTTAATGCTTCTCTTCTGTCTAATGTTGTATAAACTTTTACATCATATGGAGATGCATCCCACATTCTCTGTGCCAGTGCTCCTACAATCTCTACTTTTTCTTTTCCATCTTCAATATCGACCAGCCAGATTTCTTTGATTGGTAAATCTTCATATCGTTTGATAAATCCTTCCATCAATTCTGGTGTGTAACTGCTTCCTCCACCGATCGTTACGATTTTTATTGCACCTTTCATCGCTCTATGCCTCCTCAAATATCTTTGTTTCCTTTGTTCTGTTCACATGATACAGAGCTAGCTTCTTTCGTACAACGTATTTTCCTGATTCGGATATTTTTTCCCTAAAAAAGTTTCAGAATTACGAAACACTCTGAGACTTTTTGAAACTTTATTTCAATTCCATCCAGTATTCTTCGTTTGCTTCGATCATTTCATCTAAAATTTCTTTTGCCACATTTGCAGATGGAATTGTGCGGTTTAAAGTAAATGCCTGCAATGCTTTTTTATATGATCCTTCGATCACTGCTTCTACGATCAACCCTTCACAAGCATCCTGCTGTTCGATCAGTCCTTTATAAAATCTTGGAATTTCTCCAACTCTTACTGGTTCTGGTCCGTCTTTTGTAATATATGCAGGAATTTCAACCATGGCATCATCTGGAAGATTCTTGACTGCTCCGTCATTTTTTACGATGACAAGCTGTCTGCTTCTCGTGTCATATGCAAGTGCTTTTACCACTTCTACAATAAATTTTCCATGAACTCCTACATAAAATTGTGTCAAATCGATTTTTTCTCCATTTTCTAGTTTCTTAACTGCCTCACGAATCTTTGTTTCTCTTCCATGAATAACCTGCATTCCCCTTGTATTATTAATATCCATGTAATCTACAATGTCATCTCCAAGAAGATAATACTGCCAGTATGTATTTGGCAGATAATCTGGAAAATAGTTGACGATCTTCTTTGCATTCGTAAATGTATGTAACCAGTCTGGATCTTTGACCAAGGCATCTTCATAACTTGCCTTTGATACATAACCATACTCTGCCACATGTTTCTTTAATTTTTCTGTGACATCTTCGCCATTACACTGTACTTTTGTAAACCATCCATAATGATTCAATCCAAAATAATCCACTTCCAGATTGCTAAGATCTGTGTCTAGGATTTCTGCCATTCTTGCCTCTACCTCAACTGGCATATCACAGATATTTAAAATTCTTGCATTTGGACGTAATGTCTGTGTTGCCTTAGCAACAATCGCAGCTGGATTTGAATAATTAACGATCCAATAAGTTTTTGATGCATATTTCTCACAAACATCGATCAGATGTACCATTGGTCCGATCGTTCTCATTCCATATGCCATTCCCCCGGCTCCACATGTTTCCTGTCCAATGCATCCATGTTTTAATGAAATCTGTTCATCTTTTACTCGCATTTTCAGTCCACCGACTCGCATCTGTGCCATAATAAAGTCTGCATCTGTAAATGCCTCTTCTTCATCCGTACTAATTTTCAATTCCAAAGAAGGTCTTAAATCTTTTACAACTTCTTTTACGATCAGTGACACTTTTTCTTGTCGTTCCTGATCAATATCATATAACCATAATTCTTTGATTTTTAATTCTTCCTCTTCCAAAAGATTTTTTACAATCCCTGCGGTATAAGTACTTCCACCACCACATATCACAATCTTAAATTCTTTTTTCATTGATTTTTTCCTCCATATCCGTCATATTATTTCATGTGCCCTGATTATATTTCTTGAAAATTTCAGGCTCAATAGTTCACGCTATTTTTGGAACATCACAACTATTTCATGGACAATCTGCATAAATTTATTCCGGTTATTTGTGCAAATTCACAATAAAAAAAGAAATATTTGAAAACTATACTTTTTTAGGAGAATGATTGATATGATACTAGAACAAATTAAAAATCCTGATTTTTTTAATAATTCTGAACAGAATATGATTTATTTTTTACAAAACAATTTAAACTCTTTTGATCAAGTCACTTTAAACAAAATGGCAAAAGAATCCTTTTCTTCGACTTCTTCTGTTTTACGTTTTTGCAAAAAATTAGGATTTGATGGATTTAAAGATTTCAAATTACAACTGATCCGAGAAGCATCTATTTCTGGTCAGGATCTTAATTTTAATCTACCTTTTTCTCCAGATGATTCTGTTGAAGATATCGGTCTTCATTTATCTGAAATTCTTGCAAATGGAATTAAAAAAACACGGAATCTGTTAGATCCCGTGCAATTAGAAATGACTGCTTATAATATAAAAAAGAGCCACCGTGTATTCCTGTTTGGAAAAGGTGACTCCAGAATTTCTCTTGAGAATTTTAAAAATAAAATGATCAAATTAAATGAATATTTTATTATTGGTGATGAATATCAGAATAATTTTTATACAGTCGGCAATATTACCTCTAATGACCTTGTGATCTTCTGTACTTATAGTGCTATGCATCATGATTACAATTCTTATCTTCCAGTTTTAAAAGATCATAACGTTCCGATTATTACGGTTACAAGTAATATTCATTCCAAACTGGCTGTGAATTCTGATATTGTATTACAACTTCCTGATGATGAATCCTTTGATGAAAAAGTTGCCAGTTTTGCCTCTCAAACAAATATGGATTTTATTTTTGATTACATCTATTCTATCATTTTCCAGAAAAATTATATGGAGAATTATCATTCGAAACATGCTAAAGATGTATATACAAATTCCATGATCTATAACAAACTATAATTTAGTATCATTCATCCTGAATATCTCGATCATCCATAAATCCTATGGATTCTTTGAGATATTCAATATTCTTTTCACGGTCCATATTGTAAATACAGCCAAAAACAACATCCATCATATACTGCATCGCAATATGAGATGAGAACTGAGAGATACGATCTCGTAAGTTTTCTCTGCTGCTGATCGTTAATGCACCGGCAACATACTGTGGATATAAATTCCCACCTGCTTTCCCAACATACACAACAGGCACCTTCTTTTGATGCAGCACCTTTAAAATTGGCTTTACAAAGGTTGCTTTTCCAGAATATGAGAGAATGATCGCTGCATGTTTCGGATTACTTGCTAATGCTGTCAGTCTTTGTTTATAAAATCCATGTGGACATTCTACACTACTTTTGCCTGCTGTTAACATCTTATCCTGAAAATTTTCTGCAACATTCATGTTATGTGAATGGGTATAAATGTCTATAACTTTCGCTTTATGTAATAATTGTGCCACTTTATGCAATTCTATAAAATCCATATAATCATAGGTATCATAGATTGCTGTTTCATATAACTTACTCAGTTTCTTTGCGATCATCTGTGGTCCATCTTTTCGTTCAAATGGATAATTTACATCGATCATCTCAATATCTGATTTCATTTCTGAGATATCTTTTGCCAATATGACTTTCAATTCATTGAATCCTTTTAACCCAATCTTTTTGCAAAATCGATGAATGGCTGATTTTGACACAAATGTTTTTTCTGCTAATTCAATAACCGACATATCTAAGATATCTTCTTGATTTTTTAATATATAATATCCGATTTCTGTCTCAATTGGTGTTAATCCGTTTGATAATTCAATCATATTTTTTAATGTCATACATGACCTCTCTTTATCTTTTATTTTACAGGACAAGCGACCCCGACATATTCCATCCGATTTTCTTTCACACTTTTAATATCCGCATGCTCACCACAAACACGACAGTTCTTATTCTTCGATGGAAATTTAACTACTCTTGTATTCATCGTTAAGCCATCCATCACAAGCATCTTGCCTGTCAGCAATTCCCCGATTCCTAACAGATACTTGATCGCTTCTAATGCCTGAATGCATCCAATGATTCCTGCGACTGCACCAATAATCCCTGCCTGACTGCAGTTTGGCACAGAACCGCTTTCTGGTATCTCCTCAAAAATGCATCTGTAACATGGCTGATCTTCTTCTGGAACATAGGTCATAACCTGACCCTGGAACTGTAAGATTCCTGCATGACAAAATGGTTTCTTTAACAACACACATGTATCATTGATCAGGAACTTTGTCTCGAAGTTATCCACAGCATCGATGATAAAATCGTATTCTTTGAACAATTCTTCTGCGTTATCCGCATATAAATATTCTGGATAGGTGTTTATCTTGATATGCTCATTTAATTCAAGCATTGATTTCTTTGCTGATTCTGCCTTATTTGTTCCTTCTCTTTTGCTTGTGTGAATGATCTGTCTCTGTAAGTTTGACACACTGACATCATCTGCATCCACAATTCCGATCGTTCCAACTCCTGCTCCTGCAAGATATAAAGCCGCTGGTGCACCTAAGCCGCCAGCTCCGATGATCAGAACTTTTGATTTCTTTAATTTCTTTTGTCCGTCACTTCCTACCTGTGGCAGGATGATCTGACGATCATATCGTTTGACCTCGTCTGGTGTTAATTCTTCTGTAGACGAAAACAAATGCAGTCCGTCCTTTAAAACGTCCTGCATCTGCTCTTGTTGGGATGTCACATGTAATAACCATTCTCGGTAACCGCCGGATAAGTTATAGGCATCATAACCTTCTTGCCTTAGCTGCTCTGCGATCGGAGCACTCTTCTCTCCGTAATTGCAATATACGACAAGTTTCTTATCCTTTGGAAGTTCCTTAATGTGAGAGAAATCACCAGCCCATTCGTAAGCCTTCGGTATATGTCCATGCTGGTATGCGATCTCACCTCTTACATCTAGATAGATATAATCATCATCGGACAGTAATTCTACTTGCTGTACCGTGATATCCATATTCTTTCCTCTTAATCTTAATCCTATTCTTCAGCGAATAATGCTGTAGATAAGTATCTGTCTCCTGAATCTGGAAGTAATGCTACAATTGTCTTTCCTTTGTTCTCTGGTCTCTCTGCAAGGATCGTAGCTGCTTTTAATGCTGCTCCTGAAGAAATACCAACTAAGATTCCTTCGCTGTGTGCGAATGCTCTTCCTTCTGTAAATGCATCTTCATTCTCGATTGTGATAACTTCATCATAAATCTTTGTATTCAGTGTGTCAGGTACGAATCCAGCACCGATTCCCTGAATCTTATGTGCTCCAGCTGTTCCTGTTGATAATACTGGAGATGTTGCAGGTTCAACTGCTACTATTTTAACATCTGGGTTCTGTTCTTTCAAGTATTCACCAACACCTGTTAATGTTCCTCCTGTACCAACACCTGCTACGAAAATGTCTACTTTACCGTCTGTCTGATCCCAGATCTCTGGTCCTGTTGTTGCTTTGTGTACAGCTGGGTTTGCTGGGTTAACAAACTGTCCTAAGATGACTGCTCCGTCAATCTCTTTTGCAAGTTCATCGGCTTTGGCGATAGCACCTTTCATTCCTTTGGCACCTTCCGTTAATACTAATTCAGCACCATAGGCTTTTAATAAGTTTCTTCTTTCAACACTCATTGTGTCAGGCAGTGTAAGAATCGCTCTGTATCCTTTTGCTGTTGCAACTGCTGCAAGACCGATTCCTGTGTTACCACTTGTTGGTTCGATGATCGTTGATCCTGATTTTAATTGACCTTTCTTCTCCGCATCTTCAATCATTGCCAATGCGATACGGTCTTTGACAGATCCTGCTGGATTTAAGTACTCAAGTTTTGTAAGGATCGTTGCATCTTTCACTCCTGCTTTGTCTGCATATCTATCTGCTTTAAGAAGTGGTGTTCCTCCGATTAATTCTAATGCGCTTGCTGTAATCTTACTCATAATTCTAAACCTCCATAAAAAGTTGTTGTTTTTATTCCGTTTTATTTCCTATTTTTCTACTAGGTTTTCTATGTTTTAGATTATACAACCACATATCTTTATTGTCAACATCTTTTGTATTATTTCTGTTATAGGTTTTTCTTTTGATTTGCTATAAGTTCTCTTTATATTTTTAACCCCCAGATTCTTATGATCTGGAGATCAAATGTTCTTGCAGAAACACTCCAATTCCATCGTGATCATTGTCTTTGGTAATATGATCTGCAACACTTTTTGTTTTTTCACTTCCATTTGCCATGACGACTCCGACTCCTGCATGCAAGGTCATATCATAATCATTATCTGCATCTCCAAATGTGCAGAGATTTTCCATTGTAAATCCATGCATCTCCATCAGTTTTTGTAATCCAAAAGATTTTGAGATCCTAGGATCCATAAATTCAAACAGATGTTGCGTCGTCTGAAGACTTGCACATTTGAAACGTTCATTTTTAAAGGTTTTTGCTCTCTCAATAACTGCCGTCATAGTTTCTGGTTTGCATACAATAAGAAGTTTTAAACGATCTTCTTTTAAATACTCGTCAAAATCAATGACCTCATATGGAAGCTGATCACCTTTAGATAAAATTTTGATAAGTTCATCTTCTTTCGGAGTATACAAAACTCCATCCCCATGAATTGCAAAATTCACATCCATATCTTTATAGTGATCCATGATATTTGCGATCAGGTTTCCTGGAAGGGCAAAATTTTCTTCATAATAATCGGTTTTGTAATCATAAATCTCACCTCCATTGCTTCCAACGACCATATCAACAAGCCCGCCAATTCCCCATTTTCCAAACAACCTTTTTACACTTGGAACATCTCTTCCTGTTGATATTCCAAACAAGATTCCTTGTTCTCGAACTTTCTTTATTGCATCAATTGTTTTGGGGGTAACGATTCCCTTGCTATTTAACAGTGTTCCATCAATATCACACATTATAACTTTTATATTCTTCATAATGTTTCTCCCTTGATTTTGTCCATAAATATTATTTTCTACCAGTTTAACATACTCTTTCAAAACAAATAAGTCCCAGAACAAAACTTTACGCTTTTTCTGGGACTTATGAATTTTATATATTTAGAAATCAGATAACCATTATTTTAATTGCAGCATCGCAAACATACAAATTCCAGCAAAAATTAGAACTACGATACTTCCTGAAATATCTCTCAGAAAATGATTTTTTAGGCTTTTTTCTACAGAGTCTTTCACTGGAATCTGATATGTTTTAACCGTTTTATAAAGAAGGAAAGCTAATGCAGCTACATATAAGAAGTTCTGAAGCATTACTTCTGCAACGATCATCAATGCCATATTCACAACCGCATATCCATAATCAGCTTTATTCAAATGCTGTTGTAAAAAGCCTAACAAGTATGCGATAAATGGATTAACCATGGCAACTAAAAACATAACAGTATAATGTGGATTCTGACTTAGGATCGTCTGTAAATTAGCACCTGCAGTTCCTTTGGCTGTAAGATAACCTAATGCCATAAATGGACTTACTGCCAATAATACTTTAATGATCGTAAATATGCGCTCAATTGAAGAATTTACTGTTACATTCTTCTGAATCGTTTTCATCATGATTCTTTCCTCCTGTACTGCAAAATCTTTATTACTTTAATTCTGGCCAATAACCCTTGTTAGCCTCGATCAGGTCATCTAAGATCTGTTTTGCTACTTTCGCACTTGGTACTGTCTTAGATAATGTCAGTGCCTGCCATAACTTCTGATAGCTTCCTTCGATCCATGCTTCAACTGTCAGTTTTTCTACGCTTACCTGCTGTTCCATTAATCCTTTCTGGAACTGTGGGATCGCTCCCTGACAGATCTTTTCATATCCGTTGCTTCCTACGATACATGGGATCTCTACCATTGCTGTTCGGTCAAAGTTCTCTACTGCTCCTTCGTTTGGTACGATCAGTAAGAATCTTTCCTGTGTATTTTCTGCGATCGCACATGCTAAGTCTACGATATATGTTGCATGTGCATCTGGTTCGAATGCACTTCCGACTGCTGTTCCTTTTTCGATGATCTTTCTACATTCTCCGAAGATGAATTTTTCTCTTCCATCCATAACTTCGTTCGCTCTTGTGTATTCTGGATTTGATGTTTCTACAACGTAATCTGGGAACAGATAGTATTTTAAGTATGTATTTGGAATTGTTTCTGGATCAACTGCATATACATCTCTTGCTTTCTGGAATGTATGTACCCAGCTTTCGTCTACATGCTGGTTGGAATCTGATAATGCATCTGCATATCCATTTGCTGCCATATGTTCTTTGATCTGTGGCATTAAGTCATTTCCTTCAGAATCATAGATCTTGTTCCACCATCCGAAGTGGTTCAATCCATAGTATCCATACTGCATTTCTTTTCTGGATTTTAATCCGACCATGTCTGCCATCTTTTCCATTAAGTCGATCGGCATATCACAGATATTTAAGATCTTGGAATCTGGTCTTAATCTTCTTGTTGCTTCTGCAACGATCGCTGCTGGGTTTGAGTAGTTTAACATCCATGCGTTTGGTGAATATTTTTCCATGTAATCAAGGATCTCAATAACTCCACCGATAGAACGCATTCCGTAAGCGATTCCTCCTGGTCCACATGTTTCCTGTCCGAGTACTCCGTATTTTAGAGGGATCTTCTCGTCTTTTTCACGCATTGCATATTTTCCTACACGGATATGTGCTAATACGAAGTCGATGTCTGTGAACGCTGTTTCTGGGTCTGTTGTATAGTCAAATGCTACTTCTGGTGCATTTTCTTTTAAATAGATCTCACATGCTTTTGCAACTGTTTCCTGTCTCTCTGCATCGTTATCATAGAACTTGATGGAACGAATTGGGAATCTGTCCATATGATCTAAGAGCATCAATACGATACCTGGTGTAAATGTACTTCCACCACCTGCAACTGTGATTGAATATTTTTTCTTTGCCATTTTTCATTCCTCCTGAATGTTGTTTGTTTTTCTTTGTTGAGTTCATCATACTATCGTATTTATCCTGATACAATAGTTTCACCTCATTCAGGAACGTATCATCAATGTTGTTTCATTTCACAAAACATGTGATTTTTCACAAATGGCTTATTTATGCGGTTTTTTAATGTTTTTCTTCGTTGTTTTCAGTTATTGCTTCTTGTTTTCTCAATTGATGTTCCATGTATTTTAATGTCAGAAATTCATTGACAATGTGAAAATGTAATGTCGAATAATAAAGGAATCCATACCCGATCGTATGTATTTCTTCTGACTGAAATGTCAAAACTTCATCTGCAAGATCATAAAATTCACCCTTGCCCTGCATCACGATTCCTATGATCTTTGCTCCACTCTCTTTTGCGCTTCTCATTTTACGGATCTGTTTTTCATTTTGTCCAGAAAGGCTGTAAAAGATCACAAGATCCTCTTCGGTAAATTTCTCTGAAAGAAGTTCAAATTCACTTGCTCCTTCTATCGTATTGATAAAAATGCCTTGATACAAAAACTTTTCTTTCAGATGCTGTGCCGCTAATTTCTGTGTCGATCCTGAACCTTGTGTATAAATCCTGCTTGCAGATTCTATCATCCGGCAAACCTTATCCATATTCATATCCTCAAAACGCCGGATATTTGCTATAAAACTGTTTGCATTTCGATCCATATCTTTTTCTTCGTATAGGATTTCTGCTTTATCTTCCCATTTCAGGAAAGAACGCATCTCACTATATCCAGAAAACCCAAGTTTCTTTGCAAATCGCAGGATCGTTGTATGTGATACATGACAAAAAACCGCCAGCTGCTGAATCGAAATCTGTTTACATTGTTCTTTATGACGCACGATATATGCCCATATTTGAAGATCATTTTCATTTAAAATGTCAAATTTCTTCTGTATCAATTCTTCCATATTCCTAGCTCTCATCAGACTGACTCCTTTCCTCTAAATATTCTAAATAACGCAAAAACAACATTTCCGCCAGAATATAATAAGATGTCATGGATTCATAGCGCCCTTTATACATGTTTTGTTCTACACTTGTTGTTGATATGTATAAATTATAATTGCTGATCTCTGCCAATGAGTTCTTCTTTTGTTTTGTGATCGAAATGATCGGTGTTCCTTTTATCCTTACTTTCTTGGCAAAATCTATTGTAGAATCTGCTTCTCCTGACACAGAAATGATCAGAACAAGATCATCACTATCTACATACTTTACTACCGTTTCATATTCTGTTACTCCACTAAAATCATAAAAACGCTTATCTGTAAAATAAAACAATCGTTTAAATTCCTTTGCAACGATCTTTTGTACCATACCTGTTCCATATACAAAAATTCGTTTTGCCTGATGGATCAACTTACTGATCTCTTTGAAATCCTGCTGCACCATATCACGCATCATTTCTTCATATGTGAGACAGACTTTTACAGCTTTACTTGTATCTTGTTTCTTGTCATCATTTTCCATCCTTAGATGTACTTTGAACTCACCAAAGCCTTTTAAAGACAGCTTTTTTGTAAATCGAAGTACTGTTGTTCTGGATACATTACATTTCCTTGCAAGTTCTTCGATCGTCATATTTTCACATTGTTTTTTGTGTTTCTCCACATAGTCCCATATGTACAAGTCATTCTCACTTAACCTGTCACTGTATTGGTTCAGTAGTTCTTCTAGCCGCATATCTTCCTCTTCTCTTATGATGTAACCACGGCTTTGAAATATGTTCATTGAAAAACTGTACAAATGGTCCTGTTCCAAAAGCTGTGATCACTGTGCCTATTCCTATATTACCTCCGAATATAAGAGCTATTATAACACATATAAGGTCCGTTGTAATCCTGCATAATTTAAAAGAGACTTTACTTATTTCATGAATTTGTACACCTAATGCATCATATGGTGCACTCCCTAGTTCCGGTGTCATATAGATGGAACATCCCAGACAGATACCTAAAATCGCTACAACGAGAAATAAGATTCTAATTCCAAGATTTTGAGGATTTTGAAAAAATATATGATACTTTGTTGTAAAAAAATTCTACAAGTAAGCCTACCCCTGTCATATTCCATAATGTTCCAAATCCAAATACCGCACCTATTTTACTTTTTTTCCTTTTTATAACGTGAATCACAAAGCAGCATAAGGATCACTGCATTTACAAAAATCTGCCACACGCCAAATGAAAATGGGAGATGTGCGCTCACTGACATATTCATGCAACTGAATGGATCTACCCCAAATCCTGATAGATTCAACACAGCCACACTGAGTCCAATGAATACAACTCCGATAAATGCCATAAAATATCTTTTCATTCCTATATCCTTTCTTTTAAAAAGGGACCTTGCTCTCGCAAAGTCCCTCTTCTTTAAACTCTGATTCATATAACTATTTAGAAATCTTGTATAAAACATCTCCAATGTTTACATGACCTTCTGTCTTTACAAATTCAATCTTATACTCATCCATTGCTGTCAAAACGATCGGTGTAACCGTTTCTTTTCCTTTGGATTTCACAAAATCCAGATCAATGGATCCCATTAGTTCGCCTGCGTGGACCTCATCTCCTACGGAAACATCAAGATCAAATCCTTCTCCATTTAATTCTACCGTATCCATTCCGATATGCATGAGAACTTCGGCTCCATTGTCTAATACAAATCCTATAGCATGTTTTGTATCAAAAATTGATGCTACTTTCCCATCCACTGGAGCATATAGATTTCCCGCATCTGGCTCGATGGCTACTCCATCTCCCATTAGTTTATCAGAGAACATGGGGTCATTTACTTTCTCTAATGGAAGGACTGTTCCTTCAAAATATGCTTTGATCTCAATTGCATCATCTTTCTTTTTCTTCTTAAAAAATAACATCTTTCTTCACCTTTCTTCCCATGCATATGTTTTGGTTTCTTATTTTAATTCTGGCCAGTAATCTTTGTTAGCCTCGATCAGGTCATCTAAGATCTGTTTTGCTACTTTCGCACTTGGTACTGTCTTAGATAATGTCAGTGCCTGCCATAACTTCTGATAGCTTCCTTCGATCCATGCTTCAACTGTCAGTTTTTCTACGCTTACCTGCTGTTCCATTAATCCTTTCTGGAACTGTGGGATCGCTCCCTGACAGATCTTTTCATATCCGTTGCTTCCTACGATACATGGGATCTCTACCATTGCTGTTCGGTCAAAGTTCTCTACTGCTCCTTCGTTTGGTACGATCAGTAAGAATCTTTCCTGTGTATTTTCTGCGATCGCACATGCTAAGTCTACGATATATGTTGCATGTGCATCTGGTTCGAATGCACTTCCGACTGCTGTTCCTTTTTCGATGATCTTTCTACATTCTCCGAAGATGAATTTTTCTCTTCCATCCATAACTTCGTTCGCTCTTGTGTATTCTGGATTTGATGTTTCTACAACGTAATCTGGGAACAGATAGTATTTTAAGTATGTATTTGGAATTGTTTCTGGATCAACTGCATATACATCTCTTGCTTTCTGGAATGTATGTACCCAGCTTTCGTCTACATGCTGGTTGGAATCTGATAATGCATCTGCATATCCATTTGCTGCCATATGTTCTTTGATCTGTGGCATTAAGTCATTTCCTTCAGAATCATAGATCTTGTTCCACCATCCGAAGTGGTTCAATCCATAGTATCCATACTGCATTTCTTTTCTGGATTTTAATCCGACCATGTCTGCCATCTTTTCCATTAAGTCGATCGGCATATCACAGATATTTAAGATCTTGGAATCTGGTCTTAATCTTCTTGTTGCTTCTGCAACGATCGCTGCTGGGTTTGAGTAGTTTAACATCCATGCGTTTGGTGAATATTTTTCCATGTAATCAAGGATCTCAATAACTCCACCGATAGAACGCATTCCGTAAGCGATTCCTCCTGGTCCACATGTTTCCTGTCCGAGTACTCCGTATTTTAGAGGGATCTTCTCGTCTTTTTCACGCATTGCATATTTTCCTACACGGATATGTGCTAATACGAAGTCGATGTCTGTGAACGCTGTTTCTGGGTCTGTTGTATAGTCAAATGCTACTTCTGGTGCATTTTCTTTTAAATAGATCTCACATGCTTTTGCAACTGTTTCCTGTCTCTCTGCATCGTTATCATAGAACTTGATGGAACGAATTGGGAATCTGTCCATATGATCTAAGAGCATCAATACGATACCTGGTGTAAATGTACTTCCACCACCTGCAACTGTGATTGAATATTTTTTCTTTGCCATTTCTTCTTTCCTCCGAATTTATACTAATGATTATAATAATGTTTCAAATACTTCTCTGACACTAGGAACTTTTAATCCAATGATAACCTGATATGCTTTTCCATTGATAGAACATCCATGTGTTCCGATTGCTTTGAAATAAGGATCGTCTTTACATAATGTTTCATCTTTTACGTTGACACGTAATCTGGTTGCACAGTTTGTTACATCAACGATATTGTCTTTTCCTCCAAGTCCTTCAAGGATCAGTTCGCATAACTCAAGCTTAGGATCTCCTGCGTTTCCACCTTTTTCTGCCTGTTTGTTTCTGAATTTTTCTTTTGATCCAAATTCGATCTCTGCTTCGTCTTCACGTCCTGGTGTCTTGAAATCGAATTTTAAGATCAGGAATCTAAATACTACAAACCAGATAGCTGTAAAGATCAGACCAATAACCAATTCTAATAAATACTGCTGCCAGTGGTTTCTCATTAATGGAATCAAGTTCAGTGATGCGATCTCGATCAGACCACCTGAGTTAATACCAACGATTCCTGCAAGCCACATGGTTGTTGCCAGTGTTGCTGCTAAAAATGCATGAACTACGAATAACATAGGTGCTACGAATAAGAATGTAAATTCAATTGGTTCTGTAACTCCACATACGATTGCTGTTAATGTGATAGGTAATAACAGTGCAAATACTTTTTCTTTTTTCTGGTTTTGCTGTGCTGTAGAATGCTAATGCTGCTCCAAGACATCCGAACATTTTTGCAAATCCACTTGCTGTAAATCCTGCTTCTGGACAGAAAGATTTTAAAGGTGCTGTAGATGCTGCGATCTGTGGTAATAATTTTGCCCAGTAAGCATATAATCCACCAGGTACAACAACGTTATCATAGTAGAATGGTGAGTATAATAAGTGATGTAATCCAAATGGAATCAACGCTCTTTCAAGGAAGTTGAATACAAAGATTCCGATAGCTCCTGCACTCTTTACAAATCCCTGGAATGCTGTGATTCCTAACTGAACTTTTGGCCAGAAGGCACATGCTAATACTGCAACTGGGATCATTACGAAGAATCCGATCATGAATACGAATGTTGATCCTGAGAATGAACCAAGCCATTCAGGAAGTTCTGTATCAAAAAATCTGTTATGTAGATAAATTACGATTCCGGATACTGCTAAAGCTCCAACCATACCCATATCTAATGTTTTGATACTTGCGATCATTGCAAGTCCGCTTGTTCCACCGACTTCCGCATTCATGTTAACTCCGAATACTCCACCCCACTGAGTTAAGATCGTGTTTACAAAATAATGGAACGTCATATATAAAACTAATGCTTCCATGCAACATCTTGCATTTTGTTTCTTTGCCATTCCGATTGGCAATGATACTGCGAATAACAATGGTAACTGGTTAAATACTGTCCATCCACCTTGTAGAAATACGTTCCAGCATTTGTACCACATGCTTGTTGGTGCTGCCAGACCTCCCATGATCGCCTGTGTTGTAAACAGAGTACCTATTCCTACTGAGATACCTGCAAATGCGAACAGAAGTACTGGTGTAAACATCGCACCTCCAAATTTTTGAATCTTCTGCATCATTTTTCAAATCACTCCTTTTCAAAAGTTTATTCATACAATTCTTTGATTTATCTTGTTTTAAATACCGGTATTTCTTAACTACAAGCCAATCATAACAGGATGGTAAATTTTTCTCAATAGATTATACTTCTTTAGAAACAGGGCACATTACTTTATGATTTTTCACATTTTGTGTGATTTGTCACACCTGCTTATAAAGTACGTATTTAAGCCATTTTTTGAACCTTTTTATTCAATCAGATTGCTAAAAAGTGAAAAAAGGAACCGGTTGTGAAACTTGTTCATAACTGGTTCCTTTTTGTATATTTCCCTGAAACTTTATTCACCTCGTACTTCTGCAAATACCTCTTTCAGTTCATTTAATAAATCTTTGACATTCTCAATTCCGACAGACATTCTTAACACACAATCCGTGATCCCGTTTTGTTTGCGGATATGTTCTGGAACATCTGCATGTGTCTGTGTCATTGGATATGTGATCAGTGTTTCCACCCCACCAAGACTTTCTGCGTATTTGATCATTCTTACTTTTTCAAGGATATTGATCGCATATTCTTTCTTCGTAAGTTCAAATGTAAGCATTGCTCCAAATCCTCTTGCCTGTTTTTTCATGATCTCGTATCCTGGATGTTCTTTGAATCCTGGATAAACAACTTTCTTTACGATATCCTGTTCTTTTAACCATTTTGCGATCTCGATCGCATTTTCCTGTGCACGGTCCATACGGACTCCTAAAGTTTTGATCCCTCTCTGGATCAGAAAACAGTCAAATGGTGCTAATCCAGCTCCTGTTGTCTTGATCAGGAAGCGAAATCTTTCACTGATATCTTCTCTGTTTGTAACTAAGAATCCAGCCAGTGTATCGTTGTGACCTCCAAGATATTTTGTTCCGCTGTGTACAACAATATCTGCTCCGAGATTTAATGGATTCTGGAAATATGGAGATAAAAATGTATTGTCAACGATCAGAAGGATGCTATGTTTCTTTGTGATCTCAGCTAATGCTTTGATATCTGTGACGTTCATCATTGGGTTGGTTGGTGTCTCGATATAAACTGCTTTTGTGTTTTCTCTGATATATGCTGCAACATTTTCCTTGTGGCAGTCTACACTGGAAAATTCGATTCCGTTTTTCTCAGATACATGATTAAATAGACGGATGCTGCCGCCATATAAATCTGCATCCACGATCAGATGATCGCCCGGTTTGAATAATTCCATCATCAATGTGATCGCTGCCATTCCTGATGAAAATGCCAATGCATCGATTCCATTTTCCAGAGAAGCAACTGTCTTCTCCAGATGTTCTCTCGTTGGATTCTGCAGGCGGCTGTAATCATAACCTGTACTTTGTCCGACTCCTGGATGTGCGTATGTTGCTGACTGATAGATTGGATATGCCATTGCACCAAAGTGGTTTAGTGCCCCTTCTGCTTCTTCTAAATGAATACATTTTGTCTCTATTTCTCTTGCCATATATATCTCCTGTCTCATCCTATGTTTTATTCTATCTCAAATCTGTTCTATCGAAAAAAATGTAAGAACAGCATATAACTCACTGTTCCAAGTAAAATGCTGATCAGCGTATTATGTTTCCATTTGTAACTGACTGCAGTGATTGCTGCTGCAATCAGTTTCCATAAGCCATCTGCCATAAAGTCATCCCCGACATTTTTCAAGCAATACACGATCAGTACTGCCATGATCGAAGATGGCAACACCATTCCTAATCGTTTGATCTGATCTGGAAACTCTTTTCCTTCCTGAAATACAAGAAAAGGGAGGGCTCGAAGTCCAAATGTGATCACGGCAGAAACGAAAATCGCGATCAATGCCATTTTTGTGTTCATTATTTTGCCCTTTCTGTATAATCCTGTTGTTCACTATTCCAGAAGATTAAAACTCCTGAAACGATCACCAATGCTGGCAGCATAAATGCCCGCTGTCCAAAGAGCAGTAATGCGATAATTGCAATCAGAATTCCTGCAACCGCTGGAAAATGTTTGTCCGCTTTCATCCCATTGATCGATAAAAATGAATGATAAATAATGCAGTCATGCAAAAATCGATTCCTGTTATTCAAATGGGATCAGCTGCCCGATCAATCCACCCATCACTGCTCCAAACATCCAGTAACATCTGCTGAAGAATGCAACGAGAAACATCTCTTTTCTGCTGTTTTCATCTTTGTCTTCGATCGTGCAGTTTACTGCATATGTTTCATCTGTCATCGTATGGATCATATAAAGTTTCTTTCTTCCCATCTTACGGAATGTCTCCAAAAATGAAAGGCTGTAGAAACTCTGTCTGCTGTTCATCAACAATGCCGTCACTGCGATCGTAATGATCGATGCCCCACTGCTTAAAAATGTGATCAGGACAAACTGAAAAGCTCCTGTATACACGGTAAGGCTTGTAAGAAGCGAATAATACCACGCAAATCCTGCATTCTCCATCATCATTCCATATGCCATACTGACAAATACATAACTGCACATGATCGGTATGGATTTCATAAATGCTTGTTTTGTTACACTTTTTACGCCTTGCATAAATCCTTCACTACTTCCCCTGCGATGATCAGTCCTGCGACAGATGGCACAAATGCTGTACTGCCTGGAATCGCTCTTTTCTCTGTACATTTGTGCTGTGCTCCTGGAGGGCAGATACAGTTTGTTCTGCAGCTGTTTGCCATATCATCTTTTGGTTTGATCGGCATTTCTTCTGAATATACAACTTTTAATTTCTTAACTCTTCTCTTCTTTAACTCTCTTCGCATAACCTTTGCAAGAGGACATACTTTTGTCTTATAGATATCTGCCACTTTAAACTGGCTTGGATCTAATTTATTTCCAGCTCCCATACTGCTGATGATCGGTACATTCTTTTCCTTTGCTGCCATAACTAATGAGATCTTTGCTGTCACTGTGTCAACGGCATCAACGATGTAGTCATATTCCTCAAATGGAAATTCATCGGCATTCTCTGGTAAGAAGAAACATTTGTGAACGTTGACTTTCGCATCTGGGTTGATCTCTAAAATACGGTCTCTCATCACTTCTACTTTGTATTTTCCGATTGTTTTTCTTGTTGCGATGATCTGGCGGTTTAGGTTTGTTAAGCAGACTTTATCATCGTCAACAAGGTCGAATTCACCGACACCGCTTCGTACTAAGGCTTCGCATACATATCCACCAACACCACCGATTCCAAAGACAGCAACTCTGCTGCCTGCTAATTTATCAAGTGCTTCTTTTCCAAGTAATAGTTCTGTTCTTGAAAACTGATTTAACATTTCTTTCTCCTTTTATTTAGAATAAAAAAGCGGATGCTTAGCATTTCTATTCTTGTTATGCTGCGCTTCCGCTGGTATTTTTGTATTTCCTACTATTTCTATTGGTTTTATTATATGCAAACGATGATTGGATGTCAAGACTGGTGTTGTTATTTTTATGTGTCAACAAACGATTGTTAAACTCCTTACAAATTCAACATTTTGTAGATTTCTTCTTTCTCTGCCTCTGGATTCTCTTTTATTAATGTATAAATAGGTTCAATTACTATCGTATCTTCTTCTGATTCTTCTGCAATCTGTGGCAAAGTTTTATTTTTCAAAATTTTCTTTTGAACTAATGAAATTAATTTTAATATTTCTCCTTCCTTACGTCCAATCCTCTGTGCACTTTGTATCTGACTTGCTCTGTCACTCTCTGCCATCTCTTCTCTCAGATACAAATATCTTTCCCTCTCATCCTGACTGATCTTTATCATCTCTTCCAGCGCCCTTTCCATATACTTATTACCTTTTGATTCCTGTTCCAATTCTTCCCATGTCTGTGCAGCTATCAACTTTGCCCATCGATATAATGGTTTTTTCTTTTGTTTCTCTTTTACGTACTTTAGTTTCTTCAATTCTATCATATGAAATTGAAATTTTCTACTATATATCTCTTTGGTTTTTTCATCCATCAGACTAAATTTATGGTAATAATTCGGACTTATCATTTGATTAAAATTTAAAATACCAACATGAATACATGGTGGAATTTCTCCATAAGGATGTCCTTTTTTTTAATCCATCTGTAAACATTCGACAATTATAAAAAAGGCTTCTCTCTGTCCAATCATCTTGATAGGTGTTTTGCATTTCAATGTTAATCTTTCTGTTTTGATTTAAAATCAATTTGATGTCCAGAATTCCTTCTTTTTCTTCATCATTTTCTCCCAGTGTAAATGGATCTGTAATTTCAATTTTTTTGATTTCATATTCTTTTAAATCCAGCAATGCCATTAGAAATCCTTTTACAATTTTAGTATTTTTAAATATTTTTTGAAATGCATAATTGTTTGTTAGTTTTACTGTTATTTTTTCATCACTAATCGCTCTGATCTTTAATTGTTCATCATTGATTTTATTTTTTAGCTTTTCTGTCATATGTATCTCCTTATGTTTCTTTTATTTACATGGATTTATTTTACATTATTATACATTTATTTACAATATGTTTTTACATTTTATTCCATATGTTTTAAATTCTTATTTGTAAAACAAAAATAAGGATATGAGTGTGAATTCACTTTCACGCTCATATCCTCATTTCTCGTAATCATTTCAAAAAATTCGATCATCTATGATAACATACTATCTCAGAAAAAAAGCTACTGATATATCCATCCTTCCAAGATCCTTTGAAAGAGATTTTACTGCTTGCTTCTAAATGCATTTTTTCTCCATCAAATTTATATTTATAGATACTATCATTACTTAGTATATACAAATAGTCCTCTTTTGTTTGACATTGAATTACATTATGCTTGAATTTATAAACTTTGCTTTCTCCTGTTTGTGGGTTTAACAATGAAATTGCTTTTCCCATTCCACTGGTTAGATCACAGTGTGTAACAAACAATTTATTTTTATACGGTAAAATTTGCTGTGGATTTATTTCTTTTAATTTGAGCTTGCTGATCTTGTCTTTTTTTAAATCCATCTGATACAAGATTTTATCTGTATTTCCTGAAGAAAAATAGAGATTTTTATCATCTGAATAGAAAAACACGGATTCATCTTCGCTGTGATTTACCTTTATTTCTTTTACCTTCTTTAATGTTTTCCGATCGATCTTCATTAAATAATTAATCGTTCCTTCTTCCTGATCGACCTGTTTTTCTACATAAACATAATTCCCTGCACAATGTAAATATCCAAACATTCCAACAGATTCTTCATATCGCTGTATCTTCCCCGTCTCTTCGTTATATTTTGTCAGAGTCGATACACCGTTTATCCAGTTTGTTGTATAGATATCACCATCCTTCTCATCAAAAGCAAAAAGTCCCGGCCGTCCTATTTTATATAACTTTATTTTTTGTGTATTATGATCAAGCTCCATTACTTCTTCTCGCTCATTTACATATGGAACTCCTTTTGGGATCATATACACTTTATCATTCACTGTCTTTGGAATATCATACTGACTCGCAATATTTCCGATCTTCAACTTCTTTTGTCCTGTTTTTTGAAGTTCGTCATTATAATATAAAATATTGCTTTTATCTTTATTCCCTATTGAGATAATGACTCCAAGTTGATAGGAATTATTTTGTTGTGGTTTGTAAAAATATATGGTAACCGATACAATGATTAGAATACTTATTAAAATTATGCTTCGTTTTTTCTTCATATCAAATTGCTCCTATTTTTCATATTCTTAAATCAACTAGCCTTGTTTTTTCTCATTGATTATATCAATTACAATACTCAAAACCAAATACAATAAAAATAGAACTATATCCTGCACTATAATTTCTTGTCTTGTATACGGAATATATTTTTGTGAGCTACTTAAAAAGGTAACAATTCCTAGAAATATTAACAATTGAATTATATTTTTACGAAATGTTTTTAATCGCAATTTTTTTTTTCATCCTTTTGCTCCTTTCTCTTAACCAACAACATATCTTACTTTATTCATACTCATTACTGATTTATGAATTTTATAATATACTTTTATTCCTTTCTTTTTATAATAAGCTTTATGAACCGCCTTCTCTAAAGCTGAATATCCTCCATAGGACGATGCCAAGGAAACTGCTGAAAGCCCCCATCCACATCCAGGTACTGCTGATATCATTAGAGAAATTGCTGTTGTTGCAACTTTTGTCTTTTTTAACCCCTCTTTATACAAATACTTTACTCCTGAATATTTTATATATCACATTCTCCCCTCTACTATTTCTCCGTTTCCACCCAATAATATCCCCCTGCTATTGCTTTTTTCGTTCCTTGATTTTCTATAAACACTCGATATCGTCCATCTTTTTTTACCTTTAAGACACTTACCAGATTTACCCCATTCTCTATATAAGTTTCCTCCCCATCCTCATCAACAATTCCAATTACTATATGTGTCTCTGGATGTTCTTCTTCAAATCCCATGCAGGCAGCTATGTCAACATCAGTTCCTTTGTTTAAATATCCTTCTTTTGTCTCTATTCTCTCTTTTGGCTTGATCTTCCATGTAAATGGTTTTCCATCATTCTCTTTTAATCTTTCATTTTTTATCATGCACTTTTTGATTCTGGTTTTATCATACATTCTATACTTTGCTTTCTTTTCCTTTATATCACCTTCCGTTCCAACATTGATCTCCTCTCTTGTTTCATCTGCAATCTTATCGTATGCCTTTACAAATCCTATCCCTGAAGCAAATACCGTAGCTGCACTGAGTATGATCATTCCAAATAAGACACTCACAGAAATTCCTCTTCGCAGCCTTCTTTGTTGTCGATAAGATTTCATCCGTTCCATTCGTAACTTTAATACTTCCTTACTCTCATATAACCCCGCTGTTGTATATCTTCCATATCTGATCTCTTCCATAGAAATATCTATGATCGTAGAAAAATATCCCTTTACATCTGGCAGATATTCACATACTGTCCTGTCACAGTATGTTTCTCCCCATTGATCTAATTGATAAAAAACATCCTTTAACGCAGGTTGAAACCAGTATATACAACAGATAATGTTCGCCAAGTGTTTCCAAATGAGATCATGATGTTTATAATGAATCAATTCATGTGTAAATATCATATTTAGCTGTTGCGGATCATAAATTCTTGACAGAATGATTCTTGGTTTCAAAACCCCATATAACATTGGTCCGCCTGCTTTTTCTAAGATCACTACTTGAATTTCTTTATGAACCCCTAACTTTTTTGATATGCTTTTTACCATACTTTGAATTTCATCTCCACATGGATCTGCATTTAAAATATCCTTCCTTATTGCTCTGTATTTCTCTAGAAATCTGATCGTAAAAATGATCGTTCCAACCAGCCAGATGATCATCAAAATTCCAATGACCCACTTGATCGGACCTGTAACTTCAAATACATAAGTACTCTTCTCAAATCCATTTGCATAGATCAACGTGATCGGTATGGCAAACATCAATAATACCATCTTCCATATCAGATAATTGATATCAACATAACCCTTGTGTTCTATCAAACGTCCTGCAGCTTTCCAAAAAA
>ENA-OPZZ01000182-OPZZ01000182.1-human-gut-metagenome-genome-assembly--contig:-NODE-182-length-50664-cov-12.265172_pt1 | contig 50664 bp, 38 predicted proteins | sample MGYA00242487_ERZ504511 | MGnify/ENA primary metagenome ERZ504511 (study PRJEB26092, sample SAMD00036241) | human gut metagenome | host: Homo sapiens | study: EMG produced TPA metagenomics assembly of... | reverse complement strand
TCATGACAAAGATTAAAAACACAAAGAAGGGCATGGCAAAAAAGACATTAAGTATGTCACTTGTTGTTGCAATGCTTGCTACTTCTAATGTGCCGGTATGGGCTGCTGAGTTCAGCGATGGTACAGATGCTGCTGTAGCTACTGAAGCTTCGGCTGCTGAAGCTTTCTCTGATGAGACTGCAGAAGCACCGGTTGTTGATGACACAACTGATGCTGCTCCGGCTTCTATTAAAGTAAATGAAGCAGATATGTCCTTAGATTTATCTGCTGAAAAAGACAGTATTACATGGGCAGAGGATAATAAGGGTAATGCTACGGCAACTGATAAAATTACTGGTACTATCACAAAAAAAAGATGGAACTGCTGTTTCAGAATGGCTGTATCGCTGGGTAGATGAATCTGGTATTGTTGTTCAGTCCAGCCGTTCTGTAGATAATAAAGATGTACGAATCAAAAATGTTGAGGATATGACCCTTAAAGCAGGCCATGAGATGGCTGGAAAAAAATTAACTCTTTATGTATATGATTACGATTCCACAGGCAATCAGACAATATACGATATTAATACTGGAATTACAGTTTCTGTTGAAAAACAGGATTTAAAAGATGCCATTACAATTGGTACTCTCAGTGATCTTAAATATAACGGTTTTTCTCAGTCAATAGATACTTCTAAAGTTACTGTAACTCCTGCTTCTGTTGATTCAAAGTATTATTCTCTTACATCTACAAGCGCTACTAATGCAGGAGAGGAAATCACTGTAACAGCATCTGCAGATGATGTTGCAGGTTCTCCTTATAAGGGAAGTGTTACTGCAAAAGCAAAAATCGTTGCAAAAACATACAACAAAAGTAACAAAGATGATACAAAAGCTACAACTGATATCATTGCAGATGTAACTAAGGGACTTAGTTTTCCATATACAGGAACAAATATTTATGTGTCTAAAGACAAAGTTACTGTAGCTGAGTCTAAATCCGAAAATAACGGTGCAGATGAGAAACTTGGCGGAGCAGATTTATCAAATGCGTTTAAAAATGCTGTTATTGATGGAACAGATGCAGGAAATCATCAGGTAAAAGTAACACTTGATGGAGATAAGCTTACAAACTTTGATAAGTTTGATGATAAAGCTTTAACAACAGAAAATACAGTTGAAATTACCAAACGTGATCTTTCTACAGCAGGAACAAAAATTTCTGTTAATACAGCAAGTGGATATGTTCCGGTTACAGCAAAACCAGAAGATTTAAATACTTATTTGACATTTACAGGTGCTGAAGGCACTTATCTTACTCTTAATCATAAAACAACGGGTAAACCTGATGACTACACAGTTACTGTAAAAAATGATGATGAAACATATACATTAAAACCTGATGAAGCTTTTACAAACGGAAGTACCTATACTGTAATTGTAAGTGCTACTAAAGATGGAAACTGTAAGAATGAGCAGAAATTTAAGGTTGTTGCATCTACTGCTGTATTAAAAGAAGTAAAATCCAGCACAACATATACAACACCATACACTGGAGAAGCAATTCAGCCATCTAAATCTGATTTAGGAACATTATCTATCACATATATTGATAAAAATAGTACATCGCCTGATAACACAACAACTGAGAAGTTGGATCCTAATGCATATGAGATTACAGGATACACTAATAATACAAATGCTTCTGAACTTGTTAATACTAATGCTACTGATCCTACAAAGAACAGCTACAGAACAACTGCATATGCAAATATTAAGATTACAAGTGGAACATACAAAGACCAGACAGCTGCTATCCCATTTATTATCGAGCCATTAAAGGTAGAGGCAAGCTATATTACTGTTCCGAAGGATGTTTCATTCAATGAATCTTATAAAAATGCATCTGATTATAAAGTTGCATTAACAGTTGTTGCTAAAGATAGAGAAGGAAAGAAAGTTCAGAAAACTCTTGCAGCAGATGACTTCACTGTAAAGTATGACTGGGAAAAGGCCGAAGGAAATGTAAAACACAACAATATTCTTTCTACTGTTACCATTACAAATAAAAATTATATTTATGGAACAACTAATGGTAAAACATACACTGTAAAGGCTACTGGTAAAGATTACACAGGTGCTACCGAAATTGTTGCTAAGAAGCTGACAGATTCTATGGTTGTTGTAAATCCGTCTTCCTATACATATACAGGCGGTAAGATTACACCAAACTATGCAGTTATCGATGGAGTAGTCGTTCTTTATAAAAAAGGCGAAGTTGCAGATAACAAAGCTGAATATGAAGAAGTATCTATTACCGATGCAGTTAATGTTGGTACAGGAAAGGTTACTGTAAAAGGTTATGCTGGCAATGATTTCTACTCTGGAACAGCAACTGGAACATTCACAATCACAGCTGCGAATACTGCTGATGTAAAAGTTACAATCGAAGATGAGGACTATACCGGAAGACAGGTTAGACCACGTACATTCAAAGCCACATTAAATGGAAATGATGTAACAAACCAGTTTGAGATCGTATCCTATGGTGAAAACAAAGAAGCTGGAAAAGGAACTGTTGTATTAAAACCAGTTGATGGAAACAAGAACTTCACAGGTTCTAATATCACTGCTGAATTTAATATCATCAAAGAGAAAGTAAAAGGTGTGTTAAAGGTTTACGACAGTAAAGGATTTGATGCATCAAGCACTATATTTGATTATGATGGAAATGCTCATACATTTGCCAAAGCTGTATTAACACTTGATAAGTCTAACAAGACAACTGCAAAAGAATCTGATTTTGAAATCAAATATGTAGATAATGTTGCGGGTAAAAAAACAGAAACCTCTGCGAAAGATGGCATTAACATCGGATGGGTTTATGCTGTAGCTAAAGAAGGTACAGGATTTGCAGGAGATGGAAGCCTGGATATTGTTACTGCAGATGGTACAATTATTAAAGGTGTAGTTGCAAGGGTTCCTGTAAAAATTAGAAGCGTTCAGTTTGTAGCTAAGAACGTAAGTCTTAAAAATGCAACATATGCTGCAGGTCTTCCAGTAAAACCTGAAGTAACAATTCAGATTGGTGGTACTACTTTAGTTGAAAGTAAAGATTACAAGCTTGAGTTAATTGATAGCAAGGGAGCAACAGTAACACCTACAGATGTAACTGTTGGAAATATTTATGGTGTAAAAGTTACCGGTATCAATGGATATGAAGGATCTTTAGTTGCTACTACTAACAATAAAGACGGCGCTGACAAATTAGTATGGGGTGTTGACAAGAAGAACATCAAAGATTGTAACGTAACTGTAAAAGACGGCGTTGTTTCCGTAGTAAACGGATATATCCCTGTAGCATCAGCAGAATACACATCCAAGAACAACGGTGACGGCACATACACAGTATCTGCTGTAAGTACATCCAAGAATTATACAGGTTCTGTTACAGTTAAAGCTGATGGAAAAGCTGAAGATGAGAAACCAGATGCTCCAATGATCAGCAGCGTTAAAGTTGTTGGCAATCAGGCAACAGCAATCCTTTCCGGTGATTCAGAAGGTGCTGCAGGTTACGACTATGTAATCTCCACAGACCGCGACTGCATCAAAAACAAAGACTATGCTTCTGTAAACAAGAACCAGGTTAGCACCTCTACTACATTTAAATATGTACAGCAGGGAACCTATTACGCATACTGCCACGCTTGGAAACGTGACGCAAACGGTATGAAAGTATTCAGCGACTGGTCTAACGCATACCCATTCGTTGTATCCGCAATCACACCGGACGCTCCAGTTATCACAAACGTAACAGTAAGCGGATCTACTATCAAAGTAACATACAAAGCAGCTGCAAACGCAACTGGTTATGATGTAGTACTTGGAACATCCTCCAAGAAAGAAAACGGTGAGACAAGACCATACAACTATGGTGCTCACAAAGTACTGAACCTGAAAGAAGGTACAGTAACAGCAACATTCAAGAACGTACCAAAAGGAACATGGACTGTAGGAATGCATGCATTCAACAGAACATCCGAAAATGGAAGGAAAGTCTTCAGCCCATGGTCAAATCTGAAAAAAGCTACTGTAAGATAATCCATTTGGGTAATTAATACAGATTCCTAAAAAGAAAGCTCCGGTCATTGCGACCGGAGTCTTCTTTTTATGTGCTTTTTTCCACACTCCCAGACAATTACATGATATAATCAACATACAGAACCCTTACTTAAAACATCTCTAATGAAAGGAAATCATGTATGAAGAAAAGAAAATCATGTTTTATCTGGCTCTTGTGCATTCTTCTCTTGGTCACAGCTTTACCTGCTGTAGATTTTACAGATGTCCAGGCAGCATCTGTCAGCAGTACTTTCACCGGATGGAAAACCTACGGTGGAAAAAAATACTATTATAAGAATGGCAAAAAGCTGACAGACCTGCACAAAATCGGAAAGTATTATTACTGTTTTGCCACAGACGGTGCTATGCTTACAGGATGGCACCGTATTCATAATCGTTTCAGATATTTTGGCAAACAGACCGGAAGAATGCGTATCAATCAGACTGTAAATGGACGAAAGATCAACAGTAAAGGGGTCTGGACTCCTGTTGTTGTACTGGATCCGGGGCATTCTGCTGTCGTTGCCGGTGGTTATGAACCTCTTGGGCCTGGTTCCGGTCAGCTGAAGGAGAAAGATACTTCCGGAACCCAGGGGTTGCTACAGGTGTGGAGGAATATAAGCTCAACCTGAGCATTGGTCTTCAGCTAAGAACCCTTCTTCAGAAAAGAGGGTTTAAGGTAATAATGACCAGAACCAACAGTAAAGTAGCTCTCAGCTGTATTGACCGTGCAAAAGTGGCAAATAAGGCAAAAGCAGATGCGTATATCCGTCTCCATGCCAATGGAAGTGATAATTCCTCTATCAGTGGAGCGTTGACTATCTGTACAACCAGAAACAGTCCTTATATTTCATCTATGTACAGAAAAAATAAAGCTCTCTCTGAGGCTGTACTCAATGCATATGTGGCAGCTACAGGATGCAGAAAAGAATACGTCTGGGAAACAGACTCTATGACCGGAAATAACTGGAGCAAAGTTCCGACAACGATTATCGAGATGGGATATATGAGCAATCCCTCCGAAGATCGCCGCATGCAACAGAGTTCTTATCAGAAAAAAATGGTACGGGGAATTGCAAATGGAATTGAGAATTACCTGATTAAATAGCCTTGCTTTTGTGTCGCAGACAGTTTATACTGGACTGAATGGGTATAAAAATAATTTGGAGGATTTTTCAAATGAAAATTGCAGTAACATACGATAATGGAGAGATTTTTCAGCATTTTGGAAAAACAGAGTTTTTTAAAGTTTATGAAGTGGAAGACAACAAGGTAGTTTCCAGTGAAGTGATCGGTTCTAACGGTACAGGACATGGTGCACTTGCAGGTCTGCTTGCTGAACAGGGTGTAAATGTTCTGATCTGCGGTGGCATCGGCGGTGGTGCTCAGACAGCTCTCACAGAGGCAGGAATCGAATTATGCGCCGGAGCCCAGGGAAATACCGACCAGGCAGTTGAAAGCTATTTAAAAGGCGAATTAGTATCTTCCGGAGCTAATTGTGACCATCACCATCATGAAGAAGGTCATTCCTGCGGCAGCCATGAGGAGGGACACTCCTGTGGAGACAGCTGTGGCGGCGGATGCGGTGGATGTGGCGGATCACAGCCACAGCTTACAGGACGTAATGTAGGAAAAACCTGCCGCACACATTACAGAGGAACCTTCAATGACGGAACACAGTTTGATTCCTCTTACGACCGTGGCGAACCGTTGGAATTCATCTGCGGTGCAGGTCAGATGATCAGAGGGTTTGATGCGGCTGTAGCTGACATGGAAGTTGGACAGATCATTGACGTTCACCTTATGCCTGAAGAAGCATACGGTATGGCAGATCCAAACGCTATCTTCACTATGGAGATTGCTCAGCTCCCAGGTTCCGAAGACCTGACAGTTGGCCAGCAGGTATATCTGTCAAATCAGTTCGGTCAGCCATTCCCTGTTAAAGTAACAGCTAAAGATGAGAAAAATATCACATTTGATGCAAACCACGAAATGGCTGGAAAAGAACTTAACTTTAAGATTGAATTAGTAGAAGTGAAATAAGACAAATACTCAGGGCAGCCTCCCGGCAAAGATTTTGCCGATGAGACTGCCCTGTTTTATACTTTATTTACTAAAGTGATAGTGCTTTTTGTAGTTTTATAATTTACGAGTAAAGATTTACTGTTTTTGTGGGCTTACTGTATATTCGCTTACCGTTTACTGTCTTAAAAGCTTTTACATAATAGTTATAAACCCAGTACATGCCTGTCTGGGAATCATAAGCTTTTGTGTCTTTCCAGGTTGAGACAGAGGACTTCACTGTTTTGACTGCAGAACCATTGCGATAAATTACATATCCGGAAGCACCGGCTACTTTTTTCCAGGAAACCTCTGTACCACCGTTACTCATTTTACATGAAACCTTAGATGGAACCGGGACAGCAGCTTTTCTTGATTTCACCGCTGAAAATTTAGAATATTTGTTTTTTCCACTTGCGTTGGTTCCATAAGCACGGACTTTAAATGAATAGGTTACGCCCGGTACTACAGCTGCATCGAAACTGACAGCTCCTGTTTTCAGAGTTTTTATCCGCTTATAAGAAGACCGGGAATCTGTCTTGCAGTAAATCTGGTATCCTTTGGCACCCGGAACCTTTTTCCAGGTTAAATGTATTTGATCTGCAGATTTCTGGGAAAGTTTCAGCACCGGTTTTGTCAGTGGTGTGTTGTTCTCAGATACCTTTACCGTCACCTGACACTGGGTCTGAAAATCTCCGGCAGAAGCAGTGATTACTGCCTGACCATAACCGTTCCCCTGAATGGTTCCATCCTCTGAGACAGACGCAACCCCAGGATTACTGCTTGTCCAGACCACATCTTTTACATCATCAGAGTTAGAGGGTGTAAAGGAAGGTGTGAGTTTTTGTGTATTGCCTTCGTCAATTGTCAGATTTGTCTGGTTCAGAGCAATTCCATTAAGTGGAGTTGTCACTACGGGGATTTCATACAGGTATGTGCGGGAACTGTCATAGTTGCCATTATCATAATTTCCGGATACCCATACAATATTACGTCCCCCATAAGATCGGCTGGGAATCCGTCTGGATCGTTACATTCTTGTATAACTTGGATAATATTACGTTTCCGGACATATCCATAAGGAGATAATGCAGAACGCTCTGGTTGGAGGTTTCCTCTGAGAAAAGGACTGCGTACTGATTATTTCCTACGGGGATAAGTTTTGGTTCTATCAGAGTTATTTCTGCTCCTGACGTTGAATACTGAGTGAGCCAGATAAATCTGGAAGCCATACTGTTCTTATCTGTGATTATCATAAAGATATTTTTGTTAAGATTCTCATATCCGGTCTGTCCATTCACAGCAAAACCATGGGGAACAGACTTGCCTACTGTGATCAGATTATTTCCGGCCAGGGAAAATCCGGTTACCTCGCATCCGGTATAATTATCACCTGTAGCACCCATAAAAGGAAAGATATTTACCGCACGCTCCTGAGCGATATATCCGCCGGAATATGCGGAGAAGGAGGACAGGATCAGACCTCTGTAATAAGCATCCCCATGATCCAGAAAATACACATGAGAGCCATCATTTACAACAAACTGATTAAAGGAATGGCTGCAATAAGGCATATCTGAATTAATAAGCGTCATATCCTGAGTGTTGATGACAAAAGTGATATCACTCTGATGGTGTATTCCTTCCATTCCATACATTTCCCGTCCTGTATGGACGATCAGGGTAGAACCGATCTGGGTCATGCGCAGGGAAGCAGCATCAAAAGGAATGTAGATTCCTTCAAACATATTTGTGTATCCGCCACCAATGTCCGTTGCACCAAGCAGTTTCCAGGCACAGCTGTATTTAAGGATTCGGACAGCAGTTATGCTGTTGTCTTCATTCAGATTTTTCTGTCCTACTGCAACATAAAAATTCCCATCGGGTGCAGCGTAGAACCCTCCCCACAATGGAAGCGGAAGCTTTACTGTTGTTACATTGGTAACATTAAGATCGGAATTGCAGACAGCATCATATAAAGTCTGATCTTTCCAGGCAACAATGTGAAGATTTCCTGCCTCATCTGTATAATAGGAAGTATATTCAGGATTTGCCCAGTTCCAGCTGTAAGATCCGCTGTTGATTCCCATACCCTGAAGCTGGGAAAGAGCCTTTCTCCGGCCAAAGGAAGATTTTGAGGAATATGTGGAAGTACCGGCGGTTATTCCCTGACCTGCATTTGCAACCAGGGTATCTCCCTCCTGAACAGAGGGCATTTCCTTTTCATCTGAAAAGAAATCATCGTCTGTCTGTTCCGAAGTAAACTCATCTTCAGTGTCATTGAACTCTCCGCTGTTATCGAATTCCTCAGGAGAAAAACTCATCTCGTCGTTTACCGCATTACCCATGTCAGGAATCGCATCAGCATCAGATGAACCTGGATTTTCTACAGCTGTTACATTATCCGAGTCAGTAAAATCACCTGCACCATATGCAGGAGCAAAATTCATTAAAATCATGGAAGAAGTCAGTAATAAAACTAATAATTTCTTTTTCATCTGTCAGAGCCCTCTTTTCCCCTTTATCTAAGTTCGATAGTTATACGTTCTTTGATACCGGTTTTAGAATTAACTGCAGTAAACATGATCCTGAAACCTTTGCCTCCCGCTACCGGGATCTTGCTTCCGTTTGCCACGGATTCACTGCGCATCCATCCTTTTTGCAGGTATTCGATCGCTGGTTTCATACTGCCATTCGCAGGATTATTTCCACTATATATGTAAAGTTTGTCAAGCTTCCATCCTTTTGCAAGAGTAACAGTTGTTTTTACTTTCTTTCCGGCAAACTTTGCATAACTGAAACCTGTTTCAGAAGAAGATTTAAATCTGGAACCCGGAACAGTAGTTGCGCCGATCTTTACTGATTTAACAGGATTTACATATTTTTTAACAGTTACCTTTATTTTATATGTTTTACCCTGACATTTAAAAGAAACAGTGGCTGTACCGGCTTTCTTTGGGACTGCCAGAATCGTATAGTATGTCTGTGAAGTGCCGTAGGTGGATTTTGACAGTTTGACAGTGACAACTGCCTTATTACTTGATTTTAGTCCGGAAACTTTGGACGATAAGGAAGCCAGGGATTCTGTTGCCGGCTTCGGATAGGCAACTAAGGTTGCCGATGCAGGAACATGTTCATCTGCCGCCCAACCTGTAGCAGAGGTCACTGTAAACATGGAAAGGATCATTCCAAACGCCAGTAAAAAAGAGAGTAATTTTTTGCTTGTTTTTTTCATTCTTTTTCCCTCCTAAAAGTGTATGTTAGTGTTAACTGAACGATTCAGACAGGAACAGCTGTCTGGAGCATTCCTATATACTCAATATAGCACACAACTTTCACAGCGTCCATGACAGATTATGTTGATTTAATGCACAAAATTGCCAATAAAGAAAGACTCCGGTCATTACGACCGGAGCCTTCTTTTTAGGAATCTGTATTAATTACCCAAATGGATTATTTAACAGTAGCTTTTTTCAGGTTTGACCATGGGCTGAAGACTTTCTTTCCGTCTTCGGATGTTCTGTTGAATGCATGCATTCCAACTACCCATGTTCCCTTTGGTACTTTCTTGAATGTTGCTGTCACTGTACCTTCTTTGAGGTTCAGTACTTTGTGATTGCCATAGTGATATGGACGAGTCTCACCGTTTTCTTTCTTGGAATCTGTTCCAAGTACTACATCGTAACCAGTTGCGTTTGCAGCTGCTTTGTATGTTACTTTGATAGTAGATCCGCTTACTTTAACGTTTGTGATAACAGGAGCGTCCGGTGTGATTGCGGATACAACGAATGGATATGCATTAGACCAGTCGCTGAATACTTTCTTACCGTTCTCGTCACGTTTCCAAGCGTGGCAGTATGCATAGTAGGTTCCCTGCTGTACATATTTGAATGTAGTAGAGGTCTGAACCTGATTCTTGTTTACGGAATCGTAGTCTTTGTTTGTGATGCAGTCACGGTCTGTAGAGATTACGTAATCATAACCTGCAGCACCTTCGGAATCACCGGAAAGGATTGCAGTTGCCTTGTTGCCAACAACTTTAACGCTGCTGATCATTGGAGCATCTGGTTTTTCGTTTTCAGCTTTGCCTGTGGCATCAACTGTCTTAGAACCTGTGTAACTCTTAGATGCACTATTAGCTGTTACTGTATATGTTCCATCTCCGTTATTCTTAGATGTGTATTCTGTAGTCGGAACTGGAATATATCCATTCATAACAGTTACTACACCATTAGTAACTTTAACATCGCAATCTTTGATATCTTTCTTATCAATTCCCCAAGCATTGTCTAATGTAACTTTTGAATTTGTATATCCACCGAGACCTTCTACAATAACACCATATACTTTACCATCAGTTACATCAGTACAATTAGTCACTTCTTTGTAGGTGCTCTCTCCATATTTTCCTGTATAGAAAGTAAGTTTATAATCTTTTCCTTCTACAAGTGTCTGACCTTTAATCTGAATAAGAATTTCTGGTTTAACAGCAAGGCCGCCTGCATAAGTACCATTTTTGGCAGAAACATTCTGTTCTACAAATTTAACATTCTTAAGATCAAAAGTAGTAAATGCAACAACATTTTTGATAACAGTACCATCGGCTAAAGTGATTGTTTGGTTACCTGTATATCCTGTACCTTCTTTAGCAACTGCATATACATATGCTGTATTGGTTTCTGGATGTTTTGGATTTGGAACACCAGCTACATTTTCAGCATATTTAATTTCAAAATCATCAGCTGTTGCTTTAGTTGTGCCATATTTAACATTTCCGTTAGCGTCAATCTCTACAGATTCGAGATTTGTTAATCTTTCGGTTGCAAATGTCTTAGCTGTGCCGTCAAAATCAAAATTTTTTATCTGTATCTTTTACTTCAATACCATTAGCGTTGTATACTCTAAGTGTACCCGCAACAATCTCATTGTAAATTTTGAATTCAGCAGTAATATTATTGCCTGTAAAGTTTTTGTTTCCATCAACTGGTTTCAGAACAACTGTACCAGTACCTGCTTTAATATTTTCGCCATAGGATACAATTTCAAACTGATTTGTTACATCGTTTCCATTTAATGTTGCTTTAAATGTACGAGGACGAACTGCTTTTCCTGTATATTTCTGAGGATCAATAGATACTTTTACATCTGCTGTGTTAGCAGCTGTAATGCTAAATTCTGCGGATGCAGTTCCGGAATAGTTATCATTGATACCTTTAACAGTAACTTTACCTGTACCAACATTTAAATTGTTAGTAACGCTTACAACTTCATATTCACTGGTCTTATCACCGTCTTTACCTTCGTATAATACAAATGCACCGTCAGTAACATAAAACTCAGGAATAATATTTCCACCTGTATAGGTATAGCTAGATGGATTCAACTTAATCATATCGTTGCTTAAAGCTTTAGCAACAATTTCAGTGAAGTTTTTCTTCATTTCTACTACAGTTGGAGCTGTTGCTACGCCAGAAGTAAAGTTCTTATTTAAAAGAGTAATAGTTGCTTTAATTCTATTGTGTTTTACATTGTGAGTTTCTGCTTTGTCAATTTCAGATTTTAAAGAATTTCCTTTTTTATCTGTATCAAGATATTCATAAGTTACTTTATAATCAGAAGCAGATAAACCTTTAACAATTTTTCCACTAGGATCTTTTGCAGTAACGACTAATTGAACCTGATAATCGGCTGCGGCATCGTATCCTTTGTTATATGTAATTGTTTCTGGAACAGTAACCGTTGCTTCGCTTACAATTAATGGTTTAATTGTAAATGGAACATTTACTGTCTGGTTTGCATAAGTAGAAGAACCACCAATTTTTACAACAGCATATGCAGTACCTGCATTTACATTATTGGTATAACCAGTAATAGTCCACTGATCTTTCTGAAGCTTTTCTTTGTCACCATTCTTACCAATAATTGTAAGATCGCCAAAATCACTCTGAGAAGGTTTCACTTCTTCTCCAGAATAATATGCTTCATATTTATCCTGGTTAGAATATTCTACATTGGCAATAACGTTGCCAGCTACTTCGACTTCAAAAGTCTGACCATTGATACATGTGTTATTAGCATCCCATGCCTGAATAGTTACTTTATAAGTTCCCACTAAGCTGAATGAGTCTGTTTCTACTTCATTTTCTGGATTAACAACAGTAACAGTATAATCAGCAGCTGTTGTTGTATCTGTATTGATTTTTCCAGTTAATGCAAGAGTTCCACTTTCAGTACCTGTCAAAATGATATCTTTCTTAATAAAGTCGTTTACAGAAGTACCCTTCTGAACTTTTCCATTTTTAATAGATACTTTAACATTGTTCTTAATGTCACGTTTAGTAATAGCTACAATAGCACTCGCATCGTCACCTTCTGTTGTAATTGTGTCAGGAACATTCTTGAAGTTTGTTAATTTTGATTTATCAAGGGTTAAAATAACATGTTTTTTGTTATCAATTGTTTCGTCAACAGTTACAGCACTTTTAACTGCAGAAGATAAATCTGCTTCAGATAAATCTTTAGATTCTGTTAAAGTTGCTTCGCTTACAGCAATTGCTTTTCCAGTATACTGGAAAGACTGACCTTCTTTTACTTTTGCAACGAGATCACCTTTCACATAATCTTTCTGATCAACTACAAAAGTAACATCTTTAGAAGTTCCAGAATATGGGGAATCCTCTTTAGCTGTTGCAGTTACTGTCATTTTATCATTTGCATTTTTAGCTGTTCCAGATGCAGTTACTGTAAAATATTTCAAGTCCAAAACATTATTTCCTGATTTTAATCCCGTGCATTTTACTGCATTTGCGCTATCGTCTGTATCGCTGGAAGCAAGATAAAATTCTTTTCCATTATAAGGAGCTCTTTTTTGGTCAAGAGATAACTCTGATTTTGAAACATCTAATTTGGTTAATGTAGTTGTTGCGATAACTGTTGGATCAATTTTGGTGTTATCAGTGTCACTTTCATTTTTGAAAACATAAAGTTCAAGCTTTTTACCAACATATTTGCTCCAATCAATACATTCTGCACCTTTATTAGCATTGAGTGTAGCAAAATTAACTGTAAATCCCATATCAGATACTTTATCAGTAGCATTTATTTTGCCAGTATAAATAGCAACATTATCGCCAGCTACGCGCCAAGCATAGTCGTATCCTGTTAAAGGTTCTCCTGTTGTTTTATCTTTGATTGTACCAGAAACAGATACAACACCAGTAAATTCAGCAGATTCAGAAACTGAAACATCAACACTGAGATCATCAGATTCAACAACTGCCTGAGCCATTGGAGCTTCTGTTGTTTCTTCTTCAATAGCTGGAGTTTCTATTGTATTATCGCTAAATTCAGTAGCCGGAGCTTCTGTAGCAACTGGTGTTTCAGAACCATCACTGAACTCAGCAGCCCATACCGGCACATTAGAAGTAGCAAGCATTGCAACAACAAGTGACATACTTAATGTCTTTTTTGCCATGCCCTTCTTTGTGTTTTTAATCTTTGTCATGATTATAGTTCCCCTTTGGGTGGTGGACAGGTTGATTTTGTGGAAAAAAATTGTTTTGAGCAGAGCAATATAGAAATAAAAGTTAAAATGAAATGATTTATAACTGTACTATTTACGCATAATATTTATTATTTCACAATTATACAATTACGTTAGCTGTTGATCGGCGGAATTATATTTGATGATTATATAAATCGTTGCATTCTATATGAAACGAAAAAAGAAATCGTTGCATTTAGATTGGAACGATTTTATACTATATATTACAAATCAATATTGGGTTTCAAAGGATTGAAAATGTGGAGGAAAATGTATCATGAGGGAAAGCAGAACATTGGAATATAAGGAAAATCTGTCATCTAACACGTTTCTGAAAACGATCAGTGCCTATGCTAATTATGGCGAAGGAAAGATTATATTTGGAATCAATGATCAGGGGAACGTCATCGGCATAACAGATCCAGTGAACGGATGCCTGAATCTGGAGAATAAGATCAACGACAGTCTCAGTCCTGTGCCGGAGTTCCGTCTGGAGATACAGGAGAATACGATTGTGCTTACTGTTTATGAAGGCAGGTATAAGCCTTATCTCTATAAAGGTAAAGCTTATAAAAGAAATGATTCTTCTACAGTTGAAGTGGATCGTCTGGAATATAACCGGTTGATCCTGGAGGGCTGTAATCAGACTTTTGAGGAGATCACTTCATTCAATCAGCAGCTTACTTTTGCTAAATTGGAAACAGAATTTATCCGGGTGATGGGCATTGAGAAGATCAATAAAGATATTTTAAAAACTCTTGAACTGTATTCTGATCAGAGTGGGTTCAATAATGCAGCTGCACTTCTTGCTGATGATAATCAGTTTACGGGAATAGATATCATACGTTTTGGTGATACCATAGATGAGATCATGGACAGGGAATCACTGGAAAATATTTCCATACTTTCTCAGTTGGAAAAAACACTTCAGATGTTCCGAAAGTATTATCAGTATGAAAAAATAGAGGGAGCCGAAAGGAAATGTATTGACAAAATCCCGGAAAAAGCCTTCAGGGAAGCAATAGCCAATGCTCTGATCCATCGAATGTGGGATATCCCGGCATCTATAAAAGTCAGTATGTATGCGGACAGGATTGAGATCAGTTCTCCGGGAGGGCTTCCTGCCGGAATCAGCGAAGAGGAATACCTGAATGGTCAGATATCCATACTCAGAAATCCTATTATCGGAAATGTGTTCTTCCGGCTGAAATATATTGAGAAATTTGGAACCGGAATCATGAGGATCAATCATGCTTACAGGAACGCACTGATAAAACCATCGTATCAGTGTTTTTCTAATTCTATCAAAGTAATTCTTCCTGTTATAAGGGAAAACTATGACCTGAACGAAGCCGAACAGATACTGGTCAACATCCTTAAGGGAAAAGAAAAAATGTCAAGATCAGAAATTGAGAAAGCAGCAGAAATGGAAAAGAGTAAAGCAGTACGTACTCTGAACAGCCTGATTGAAAAGAAAATCCTGAAAAAAACAGGTGCAGGCAGGGGAGTCAGATACACCTTGAAATAGCAGAAAGCAATATAAGGATAAGATTCTGTTAGAATATATGGTATAGGTTTATTAAAAAGAAAGACTCCGATCGCAATGACCGGAGCCGATCCTGGATGTTGTAAAGAAGACGGCATATGGTGTGGACTTTGTTCTCTGGGGACTGGAAAATCAGGCAAAGATCCATTATGCGATGCCGCTGCGTCATATGGCCGGAGTCTGCTTTTGCCTGTTGTATCTGCCACGTTCTATATGCAAAATACCGCATATAAAGGCACGATCTGATAAGCTTCTTTTTGCCTGAAGTCTTCGGTAGAGATTAAATACATTTGCGTGGGTGCAGGAGAGAGAGAAGATTTATTCAGCTGCATAAGGTTCCTGCACTTCTGATGTGGGGTGGTGCGGTAGTCTATGGAAATAAAATGACTGTTTTTGGACAGTAAAAAGGGAACTTCCGCCTGGTTGCCGCTGGACCAGTAAGAGAGGGCATAGCCATTCCGGATAAAGTGCTGTGCCAGAAAGGTTTCGATACAGGCTGTACCGGCGGTGGTTTCTTCTCCTGAGAGAAGCTGGAAGGCAGGGATTTTTAGTATGCATGAGCATAATCCGGTGTCAACAGGATACAGATGTAAGGAGGTTTCCGAAGGTTTGCTGCAGACAGCTGTCTGGCAGGGAATGGCAAGTCCGGCGCTGATCAGCCACTGCAGGGGTTCATGATAGACTTTGGCGGTAGCACCTTTTGCAATGCAGGTGTACTGGAATTTACGGCTGGTTCTGCCGAGCTGTGCAGGGATCGAGAGCCAGGCATTGCGGCAGTGGCGGGCGGTTCCTTTTGGAGCCAGAGCAGTAATATCGCTGAGAAAAAGATTAAGGAGCTTTTGCTGGGTGTCAGGTACCAGCAGGAGCTTCTTTTCTTTTTTGTATTCCATAATGGCAGCAGGCATTCCGCCGATGATCAGATAGAGACGGAACTGTGACAGGGCTTTTTCGTGGAGTTTCTTTCCCATTGGGCTGAAATCGGAGAAATGATTGCGGATTTCTCTTGTAAGGGCAAACTCAGCATTGGCCCACAGAAATTCTTCAAAATCCAGTGGATACAGAGTCAGGATATCAAAGTCGTGGACGGAGAAAGAATCAGAGTTAACCACACCTTTATAGATAGAGGCAATGTGATATTGTGGAAAGTCCAGGGCAATAGAGGTAAGAAGTGTGGAAATCTGAGGAATGCACTGGATATTGTCAAGAATCAGAAGGGAAGAGGCAGGGCGCAGTGGTTTTCCTGCACAGGTTTCCAGAAAAAGCAGTACTTCCTGTGGATCATGTGGAACAGACAGATAGTCTGCAGCAGAGCGGTCTGTTTCCAGATTGATGTAGAGTGTATGTTCGTATTGCTTATTTCCGAAGTCCATAAGCAACCAGGTCTTGCCTGTCTGGCGAAGCCCCTGGAGGATTAAAGGTTTGCGGCCGGGATTTTTTTTCCAGTATATCAGGGAATCGGTACATTTTCTTCTCATATGGGAAATCTCCTTTTAGTCGGTGACACAGGTATAGAGTGAACGGTAACGGTACAGGACAGTTGTAAATGATCAGCAGAGGAAAGAGTTGATTGTAGAGGAATGTTTATGACATCATTATACAATGAAACTGTCGGAAAAATCTATACATAAAGATAGAAAAAAGTCGATTTACACATTTTTAAATATTTGTTATCGTAATTGTATTGACAAAATATAATCGTTCAGTTTTTTCTTCCCGGAGGAGGAATTGTTGAATGGTTACAGTGCCGGTTACTGTTTATTCTGTGCATTGCAAGACGTGCTGCGGAATGCAGGGTGAACGGTAACAACATTGCCCGGCAAAACAACAATTATTTCATTTCACAAAGGAGGAACCCTATGAAGAGAATCAATGCAATCTACGCAAGGCAGTCAGTGGACAGAGCAGATAGTATTTCTATTGAAAGTCAGATCGAGTTCTGCAAGTACGAGTTAAAGGGTGGAAGTTTCAAAGAGTACAAGGATAAGGGTTACAGCGGCAAGAATATAGTCAGACCACAGCTTCAGCAGCTTCTGACAGATATCCGCAGAGGGGAAGTGGAGAAAGTGATCGTGTATAAGCTGGACCGGATCAGCCGTTCTATTCTGGATTTTTCCAATATGATGAATCTGTTTCAGCAGTATCAGGTGGAATTTGTCTCTTCTACAGAGAAATTTGATACTTCGACACCTATGGGACGGGCAATGTTAAATATCTGCATTGTGTTTGCGCAGCTGGAACGTGAGACTATTCAGAAGCGTGTCAGCGACGCATATTATTCCAGAAGTCAGAAAGGTTTTCGCATGGGCGGCAAGCCTCCTTATGGTTATCGGCTTGAGGAGATTCTGATGGAGGGAATCCATACAAAGAAGCTTGTGGAAGAACCCGGGGAAGCGGCAATTGTGCGGGAAATTTTTGATATGTACGAACAACCGGACACTTCTTATGGGGATATCACCAGATATTATGCGGAAAAGGGAGTGCAGTTCTACGGAAAGGAACTGATACGTTCCATGCTGGCCCAGCTTTTGAGAAATCCGGTATATGTGCGGGCTGATATGGATGTGTACCGTTTTTTCAGGAGCCATGGAACCAATATAGTAAGCAGTCCGGAGCAGTTTGACGGGATTCATGGATGTTATCTTTATCAGGGGCGGGATGCGCAGACAGATAAGCTGCAGAATCTTAAGGGTCATATGCTGGTGGTGGCACCTCATGAAGGGCTTGTGTCTTCGGAGCAGTGGCTGAACTGCAGGATCAAGCTTATGAGAAATAAAACGATTCAGGCCAATAGGAAAGCTGTGAATACATGGCTGGCAGGGAAAGTGAAATGTGGCAATTGCGGATACGCACTTATGAGTATTAAAATACAGTCTGGTAAACAGTACCTGAGATGTACGAAGCGTCTGAACAACAAAGCCTGCCCGGGGTGCGGGAAGGTTTATACTGAAGATGTGGAGAATTATGTATATAAAGAGATGGTACGTAAGCTGCGCGAAGGACAGTCTCCTGCCACTTATACGAAGTTAAAGGAAAATCCGCAGGTAAAACAGATTTACAGGGAGATTGAGGAAATGGAAAAGGAGATTTCTCTGCTTGTGGATTCTCTGGCAGGTGCCGGAGAAACACTGACAGATTATATCAATCAGAGAGTGGAAGAAATAGACCAGATACATCAGTTAAAGCTGGAGAAATTATCGGTGCTTGCGGAGAATCATGCGACACCGGAGCAGATGGAAAAGGTAGCATCTAATGTAAGTCTGTGGGGAGAGATTGATTTTGAGGAGAAGAGGTTTACAGTTGATAAGATGATCAGGTCACTTAAGGTATTTCCCGGATCAGTCCAGATACAATGGAAATTTTGATATATAACAGTCCGGCAGAGCGTAAATTTTTGTTTTTACGCTCTAGTACAGCGAATATTAAGTAACTGCTATATTGACTTGTCTGATTTTTCATCTGCGGCGTTGTCGTCAATATAGTAGAAACTTAATTTTCGATGTACTGGTGATGGTCTTATTATTTTTCAGTCAGTGGTTTGTTCTTTATAAGCATTTCGCGAATTACGTTTTGCGTATATTCTCCGACATGCCTCTTATCTTCTTTGCTCAGTTCATCCGGATAGATCGGCTTACCGTATTCTACTACAACTTTTGCAGGAGATATCTTCGGGAAGTGTGCCTCGAAAATGTTGGCTGAATTGCTGATCGCAATTGGGATGATCGGGCAATTGGCCTTGGTAGCGATTTTGAAGCTTCCTTCATGGAAGGGAAGCATGTCCAGCTCATCTTTATTTCTGTTTCGGGTTCCTTCCGGGAAAATACAGATGGAAATTCCGGATTTTACTTTGTCTACTGCGGTCAGGATCGTTTTGAGTCCCTGTTTGATGTCTTTCCTGTCAAGGAAGAGACAGTGGAGATAACGCATCCATGTGGAAAGAAGAGGAATTTTCTCCATCTCTTTTTTGGCAATGTAGCCTGTACGGATCGGACAGCGGGAGTAAGTAAGAAGTATGTCGAAGTAGCTTCTGTGGTTGCCGATATAAAGTACAGGTGTGTCCTTTGGCACATTTTCTTCTCCGATCACAGTAATCTTTGCACCGGTGATCTTAAGGATAAATCGGAATACTGCCTGGATGATCCTAAGGGAGCTGATATCCTTCTTTTCAGGAGAAAATCTGCCGATGATCCATTCGACCAGCAGGATGGGGATGGACAGGATCAGGTATCCGATCACAACAATACAGACGAGGATAAATCGTATCATTCGTTAATTCCTTTCCGGGCATTATATAATGCTGATGCCCATATATAAGTATAGAAGTTATTATAAGGAATTATGAGATATCCTGCAAGAAATAAATCATAGTATAATGATTTTTTGGCATTAAATAAAGCACTGAGGACAGGATTCTTTCCTGCAGAAAAGCAGTTACTGTCAGATATATAGCATAGAGTATGGTAATAACAGGGCTGTATCCGGCATAGAATATTTAGCGAAGAATGAGCAGGGGTGCATTATGGGCAAAAGGACAGGAGGACTGCTCTGTGTGTTGCTGTTGGCTCTTTTGCCGGCGGGCTGTCAGTTTATCAGGATTGAGGAGGGCGAACGTACACCTCTGGAATATACGATCGTAAAGCAGGAGGAAATTCCGGAAGAGATTTCAGAACTGATGGAACAGAAGAAAAAGAAAGTATTTCAGATGACCTATCAGGTGGGAGATATAAGGTATCTGATGAAGGGATATGGAGAGCAGCTTACAGGAGGGTACAGTATTCAGGTGGAGGAGGTTTCCGAATCAGAGAACGCAGTATTCTGCAAGACAAGGCTGATAGGTCCGGAGAAAGCGGATGCAGGCAGTGAACCGTCTTATCCCTGTATTGTCCTGAAAATCAGAGAAACAGAGAAACCGATAGAATTTTTGGGTTTTATCATAAAGTAAACAGAGAAAGGAAGGAAGCAGGTTGGAATTAAAAAAAGAAAGTATTCAGATGCTGCGGATCAAAAACAAAGCGGCAGCGCAGGCGACTTTTGACGAGGACTATAATGTGCCCGATGTGAAACCGGATATCGGGAGACTGGTGCAGAGCAAGGCGGATGTTTCCATGGAGGAAGTGAGGCTGAGTGAAGGAAGAGCGCTTCTTAAAGGGACATTAAATGCAGATTTGCTTTATGTGGGGGAAAAAGAGGGCAGGATTTACAGCCTTTCTGCGAAGCTTCCGCTGGATGAGCTGATTAATCTGGAGGGAATCGAAGGGGGAGATAAGCTGTGTCTGAAATGGGAGATTGAGGATCTCAGTGTTCATATGATCCATTCCAGAAAACTGAATATTAAAGCAATTGTAACTTTTTATGCAGTGGTAGATGAACTGGCAGTCGTTGAACTTCCGGTTTCCGCAGAGGATCAGGAAGTCTCTGTGAAAACGGAGAAAGTCCGGCTTATGAGTCTTCGTGTACATAAAAAAGATACTCTGCGCATTAAGGATGATATTACTCTTGCGTCAAACAGACCGAATGTAGAAAACCTTCTGTGGTATATGGCTGAACCGAGGAATCTGGACCTGCGGCCGGGAGAGAACAAACTCCGGGTGAAAGGAGAGCTTGCAGTTTTTCTTCTGTATACAGGGTATGAAGAGGAGAATCCACCTCAGTGGCTGGAGTATACCATGCCTTTTTCCAATGAGATGGAATGCAGTGGCTGTATGGAAGATCTGATCCCACATATTGAGGTGTCTCTTCTTCATCAGGGGATAGAGGTAAAGCCTGATCCGGATGGTGAAGAACGTATCCTGCAGGTGGATGTGGTACTGGAATTAAATATGAAAATGTACAGGGAAGAGGAGCATGAACTTCTTCTTGATGCATACAGCCCACACAAAGAATGTGTTCTTCATCGGAAAAAGGAAATGTTGGAAAGTCTTCTGGTACGGAATTTTTCCAGGTGTCGTCTGACAGACCGGATAGAAGTTAAGGAGAGTCAGGGAAAAGTTTTGCAGCTTTGCCACAGCAGCGGTAAGGTAAAAGTAGATAAGACCAGGATTACGGATAAGGGAATTGTGGCAGAAGGAATTGTGGCACTCAAGATCCTGTATATTATTGGAAATGATGAAATGCCGTTTTATTCTATGGATGCCATGCTTCCGTTTACCCATCTGATCGAGGCAGAAGAGATCGGGAAGGATTGCACATATTTACTTCAGGCTGACCTTGAACAGCTTTCCACTGCAATGGCAGATGGGGATGAGATTGAAGTCAAGGCGGCGGTGGGACTGAATGTGCTTGTGTTCAGACAGTGGGAAGAGCAGCTTATTGAATCTGTGGAAGAACAGCCGCTGGATCGTAAGAAACTGGAAAGTATGCCGGGAATTACGGTCTATATTGTAAAGGCCGGAGATACCCTGTGGGATATTGCAAAGAAATTTTATACAACTGTGGATGAGATTTCGGGTGTGAACAGTCTTACGGAAAAAGAGGTAAAGCCGGGGCAGTCGTTAATTCTTGTCAGGCAGGGATGATAATGAAAAAAATTTCCGGAAAAAATGAAAACTCCTATATTGAAAACTAAAAAAAATGATTTAAAATATGCGCAAAGAGTTTTATTGTATACAAAGTACAAATATAATTGCGAAAGTACAGTTATATACGGATGATATTGTTGGAAACGGAGGATTTTATGCGTTTACGTGCATTGGCGAAGATAAATCTGGGACTGGATATTCTCAGAAAGAGAGAGGATGGCTATCATGAAGTCCGGATGATCATGCAGACGATACAGATGTATGATGTTCTGGAGATGAAGAGGGTGAGGAAGCCGGGGATTTCCCTGTCTGTCAATTATTCCTATATTCCGAATGATGAACGAAATCTGGTGTATAAGGCGGCGAAGCTTCTGATGGATGAATTTCAGGTTAAGGGTGGTGTGGATATCCATCTTGAGAAATTTATTCCTGTGGCAGCAGGTATGGCAGGCGGAAGCTCGGATGCGGCAGCTGCACTGGTGGGGATCAACCGGCTTTTTAAACTGGGACTGAGCCAGAAGGAGCTGATGGATCGTGCTGTGAATATCGGGGCAGATGTTCCGTACTGTGTGATGAGAGGAACTGCCCTGGCAGAGGGGATCGGGGAGAAACTGACCAGGATCACTCAGGTGCCGGACTGTTTTGTACTGATCGGTAAGCCCGGAATCAATGTTTCCACCAAAGCTGCCTATGAGAGCCTTCAGCTGGATAAGATTTCTTCTCATCCGGATATTGACGGGATGATAGGAGATATAGAATGTGGAGATCTTCTGGCAATGACACAGAAGATGGGAAATGTTTTTGAGCCAGGAATTATAGAGAAATATCCTGTAATTGGCGAAATCAAAGCACTGATGGAGAGTCATGGTGCGTTAAAGGCGATGATGAGTGGAAGTGGTCCTACAGTGTTCGGAATCTTTGATAATCGTGAGAAGATGGAGGCGGCAGCAGAGGTTCTCAGAGAGAGCCGGCTGGCGAAGACGGTTTTTGCCACAGAAGTAATGAAAGCAGGAGGGAATACAAATGACAAGTGATTTTTCAGTAAATATGAATGAATATCTTCCATTAAGGGATGTGGTTTTTAATACGCTGCGTCAGGCAATCCTGAAGGGCGAACTGAAACCTGGTGAGAGACTGATGGAGATTGCGCTGGCAGAGAGACTTGGCGTGAGCAGAACTCCTATCAGAGAGGCAATGCGTAAGCTGGAGCAGGAAGGTCTGGTAGTGATGATCCCGAGACGTGGTGCCCAGGTTGCCAATATCACAGAGAAGGATCTGAATGATGTTCTGGAGGTTCGTATTGCTCTTGAGAATGTAGCTATTGAGAAAGCATGTGCCCGTATGACTGAAGAAGAAATGAGGAGACTCTGGCTTGCTGCCAAGGAGTTTGAACATACGATCGCAGAGGGAAATCTTGTTAAGCTTGCGGAGGCTGACGTTGCATTCCATGAGGTTATTTATCAGGCTTCTGATAATAAGAGGCTGATCCAGGTACTCAACAATATGCGTGAGCAGATTTATCGTTATCGTGTAGAATATCTGAAAGAAGGTGAAACACGAGATGTTCTGGTGAAGGAACATGAGGAACTGACAAAGGCGATCAGAGAGCGCGACGTGGAACGCGCGAAACAGCTTTCTTTCCAGCATATCGAGAATCAGAGAATGGCTATCATGCGTTCTATTGAGGCTGAGGATGCAGAACGTGAACGTGCAGAGAAAGAGAAATCCAGGGGACACAGATAAGAATGGTATAATATCTGAATATCGGGAAATTCTAAGAGAGGCAGGATGCCTCTCTTTTTTTGCGCATCCATGTGTGTATAAGTGAGTTTAGGAATATTGCCGACTGGCAACAGATCTGTCTGGTACATCGAAAACGATGTACCGGTATGAAACGAGGTGGGAAATTATTGAAGAAGCTGGAAGAATCCCGGAAAGTATCTGCAAATCTGAGGGAGAATGAGAAATATCTGCGAAGCAGGCTGGAAAACTGCAGTGATATTCTGATCCGTCCCATGCGGCTGGGAGATAAACATAAGGTGGACTGCCTTATGGTCTATATAGAAGTTGCGGTTTCCAACATGATGCTGGATGATTCTGCTCTTGGAAAGATGATCAATCATTTCTGGGAGATTTCGCCGGAGGATATTCAGGAATTTGTCAGGCATAACAGTCTTGGAATCGCAGATGTAAAGAAACTGGAGAATCTTGACGAGTCCATAGATGCCATGCTTGCAGGGAATGCAGTGTTTTTCATAGATGGATATGACAAGGCGATGAAAATCTCCAGCAAAGGTTATCCATCCACAGGTGTGATGGAGGCAGAATCGGAAAAGGTGCTGCGGGGTTCCAGGGAAGGATTTTCGGACAGTGTGAAAAGTAACAGTGCACTGATAAGAAAAAGGCTTCGTGATACCAGACTCAAGGTGGAAGAATATAAAATCGGTGTGCGCTCTCATACCTTAACGCAGGTGTTATACATGGATGACCTGGTACATGAGGGACTTCTGGAAGAAGTGAAGGAACGGCTGGAAGAATTTCAGATTGACGGAATCCTTGACAGCGGTATGCTTGAACAGCTGACAGAAGATGTGTGGTATTCTCCTTTTCCTCAGTATCAGACAACGGAACGTCCGGATCGTGCTGTGCAGGAAATCCTGAAAGGTAAGGTTGTGATTCTGTGTGATAATTCTCCGGAAGCATTGATCCTTCCGGGAAATTTTAGCAGTTTCATGGAGAGCAGCGAGGACTGGTATCACAGGTTCGAGATGGCTTCCTTTCTCAGAATACTGCGATATCTGGCTGTGATCATGGCGACTGTTCTGCCGGGACTTTACCTGGCAGTGATACGTTTCCATACACAGATTCTGCCATCTGCACTGATACTGTCTTTTGCGGAGGCGAGGGAAGGAGTGCCCTTTTCCAGTGTGGTGGAACTGATTTTTCTGGAACTGGCTTTTGAACTGATTCGGGAGGCTGGGGTGAGAGTTCCGGGATCTCTGGGAAATGCTATTGGCATTGTTGGCGGACTGGTGATCGGACAGGCAGCGGTAGAGGCAAATCTTGTGAGTCCGATCGTGGTGATGATCGTGGCGTTGACTGCGCTTGGCTCTATGACTGTTCCAAATGAAGAGTTTGCAGCAGCATTTCGGCTGGTGAAGTATGGGTTTCTGATCCTGGGAGGTTATCTGGGAATTTACGGAATCGTGCTGGGAGTATATCTGGTTATAGGGCACCTGGCAGGCCTGATAAGTTTTGGTATTCCTTATCTGGTTCCTTTTATAAAGAAAGAACAGAAGGGCAGCAGAGGAGAAGGGATTCTGAGAGTTCCGCTGCGCAAGAGGGTATTACGACCGCTTTATGCAAGAGAGGAGCAGAAGATCCGTTTAAAGAGAAAGGAGTCTGGTTCATGAGATTTGCAGAGAATAACAGAATTTCCCACAGGCAGCTGTACAGGCAGATGATACTGGCATTACTGGCACCATTTATGCTCTGCGTTTTCGGAAAGGGTGGAATGAACGGGATCAGTGCAGTGACGGGAATGATTTTTGCGCTGATATTGCTTGGGTTTTATGTAATCTGGCTGATACGGCTGACACCTTCATTTGAAGATCCGGTAAAGTCTGCAGGTGCTTTTGCGGGAAGGCTGATCGGGATTTTTTTTCTGATCTATGTGTTGATGGCGGGAGGATATCTGCTGGCACTTCTCAGGAGGCTGGTTCCTGTAAAGCTGATCACAGGAGTATCCGGACGATGGATTGCATTCTGGGCAATTCTGGTATGTTCTGTCGGAACCTGCAAAGGTGTACAGAGAAGAGGAAGAATGGCGGAAGTATCAGGTGGTCTGCTTCTTGGCGGGATTATGATAATGATGATACTTTGTGTGCCACAGGCAAAAACGGAATATCTCATGGGAGAAATCTGGTGGGAGGAGCTTACAGTGAGAAATGTCAGTCAGTCTTTTTATGGAACTCTGTGTGCTTTTTCGCCGGTTGCATTGCTGCCATTTCTGTTGGGAAATGTGGAGAAATACGGAAGTGCGGGAAAGACGGTGGCAGGAGGGATCCTGACACTTGGCGGGATTCTTATTGGAATGGAGCTTCTGCTTCCGGCAGTTCTGGGATATGACAGGGTAGCGGCGGAAAGTTATCCGGTCCTGCCTCTGCTGGCAGGCGCAGATCTTCCGGGAAATGTACTGGCCAGATTTGACATCCTGTGGATGGGATTTCTGCTTTACAGCCTGCTTTTTGCAATAGGGAGTCTGCTGTATTATGGAAATCAGATTATCGGGAAATCTCATCCTGGTACGGGGAGGTTCTGGCTTCCGGCACTGGTTTTCCTGATTTCGCTTCTGGAAGAAGAGGGAAAAGGAATACTGGATTATTTTGGATGGTGTCTGGCGTATATTTTCGTTCCGGGAATTCTCATCTGTCAGTTTTATATGTTTATCAGAGGAAAGGGACACCGCAGGAAGCAGAGAAAAAGGGCAGTTGGTGTGGTGACCGGGATTTTGTCAGTCAGTCTTTTTATGAGCGGATGTGGTGCGGCTGTGGAACCGGAGAAGAGAATGTATCCTATGGCACTTGGCGTGGATGCCTCAGAAGAAGGAATCTGTCTTACCTATGGGATGCCGGATCTTTCTGAGAGTACGGGGCAGGGAAAAGAGGAAGAAGATGGCGGTTCCCGGGTTCTGCAGATCAGTGGTGCTGATTTCACCCGGATTGAAAAAATGTATGATCAGTCACAGGAAAAACTTCTTGATATGGGGCATCTGCAGGTTCTGGTCATGGGGAGAACACTGGTGGAGGACGGAAGATGGAGAATGGTGTTGGATTATCTGAAACAGGAGATTTTTGTGGGGGAAGATCTTTATGTGTTTGAAGCGGAGGACGCAGGGGAGATCCTGAACTGGCATGGGGAGGATAATTCATCAGCAGGAGAATATATTACAGGACTGATCCGAAACAGAATGTCAGGAGGAAATATTACGGCTGTGACACTCAGAGAGCTTTTCTATGAAAAATATAAAGAAGATAAAATCCTGCGACTTCCGATTGTGAAGATCAGAAATGGAAGTCTGGAAGTGGAAGTATAAATCAGGAAAATATTGGCATAATCCAAATATTAAAGTGCTGCCTGGAAATTCCATATAAAATAAGAAAATATATAGGAAAATAACAAAGGCAGATATGGTAACTGATAAGATATAACAGGAGAGAGGGACAATGATGAATAAAAAGAGTAAGAACAAAAAATTAAGAAGAAAACTGTCGTTTGTTCTGTTCGTGGCAGCTGTTGGTGTTCTTATGATGAGAGCAATGCCGGGAATGTCCGGTAAGATAACAAAAATCGCTGAAAGACGACAGGAACAGGCCGCAGTTACTGCATGGTGGGGGACATTGTACCCGAAATTCTGCTTCTCGCAGTTCCCTGAGGAAAATAAAGGACAGAAAGATGACATAAAGATATCCTTCTGGCTTGCACAGGCTCTTGATTGGTGATAGAATAGTGAGACAATCAATAGAGATGGAGAATAGAAATCAATGAAAATAGACAGAGAGGCACCGATAGGAGTATTTGATTCCGGTGTGGGAGGGCTGACTGTTGCGCGTGAGATCATGCGTAATCTTCCTTCAGAAAAAATCGTATATTTTGGTGATACGGCGAGAGTGCCTTACGGAAGTAAATCGAAGGAAACTATCATCCGGTATTCCCGGCAGATCATTCGTTTTCTTCAGCAGCAGCAGGTAAAGGCGATTGTGGTTGCATGTAATACAGCCAGCGCTTTTGCCCTGGATGCAGTGAGGGATGAGTTTGACATTCCCATCATTGGCGTGATAGAACCGGGGGCTAAAGTGGCGGCTGCCCAGACCAGAAATAAGAGGGTAGGAATCATTGGTACTGTGGGAACTGTAGGAAGTGGGATACATGCAGAGTATCTGAAGCATCTGGATCCGGAGATCACTGTTTTCGGCAAAGCATGTCCGCTGTTTGTGCCACTGGTAGAAGAAGGGTGGCTTCATGATCCGGTGACTGATGAGGTCGCTGCCAGATATCTGAAGGAACTTCAGGATAAGCAGGTGGATACACTGATATTGGGATGTACTCATTATCCATTACTTCGTTCCACCATCAGAAAGATCATGGGAGACGGGGTATGTCTGGTGAATCCGGCTTATGAAACCGCACTGGAGCTGGGAAGGCTTCTGGAGGAAAAAGGACTTGCCGGTGAAGGTACAGAGAAGAATGAATTTCCGTATCGCTTCTATGTGAGTGATCTGGCAGATGAGTTTAAGGCATTTGCCAATTCGATTCTTCCATATGATGTGGAGATGACGAAAAAAATAGATATTGAGAAGTATTAAAAACAGCAGATTGCTGAATGGTTATAATATAGATACATAAAAACAGGTTTTGAACAGTATAAAAACAGGAGTATGAGAAGAATGGATAAAGAAGTGCTGATTCATGTAAGGGGACTTCAGACAATGGATGCAGACGGTGAACAGGAACCTCTGGAGATTGTTGTACCGGGACAGTATTATTTTCGGAACGGAAGTCATTATCTGCGCTATGAGGAAGTCATGGAGGATTTTGCAGAACCTACCGTCAATTACATAAAAATTTCCCGGAAGGGAATGGAGGTCCGCAAGAAAGGTGTGGTCAATGTTCATATGGTTTTTGAACAGGGTAAGAAGAATATGACTTACTATACCACTCCCTATGGAACTATTGAAATGGGGATTGCGGCGACGAATCTGAATCTGCAGGAGAGTGATGGCGGTCTTGACATGAAAGTGGATTATGCGCTTGATATGAACCAGGAGCATGTGGCAGACTGTTATCTTGCGATTAAGGCACAGCCAAAGGACTGTAAGAATTTTACAATTTGATCAGATCTGGTAAGTTCTCTGCTTCGTTGCAGATATCTGTCTGATCAAAACAGAAAAAGGTCAGTGATCTGTGTGTATGGATGACACGATTCACTGACCTTTAGTTTATATGTCTGACTGCATTTATCTGGCAGTTTTGTCTTTCTTGAATTTTGCAAAGAAACCTTTCTTTTTGGGAGCCGGTGTCTGAAGGGAACCGCGGATTCCTTTTACGCCTACAATATAAAGACCGCTTACTTCGGCTTTGATTTCTTTCTTAAGCGGGATCAGGTCGAAAACCTTCTCATCTGCGATCATAATCGCAATCTTTGGTCCGATTTTAGCTTTAACGATTGGAAGCTTGGAACGGCGCATAAGTTTAGGTGTCTGTTCAATTACCATCTGAGGAAGTCCGGATTCTTTCAGTGGCATCCTCTTTTTATCGATAACCAGCATGGAAACGGTTTGTTTAGTTGCTTCAATCTGAGCCTGCTGTTCTTCCTGTTTCTTCTGGGCTTTTTTTCCGAAGAAATATAAACCGATCAGTGCAGCGATCAGGATAACAAGAATGACCAGAAGGACTATTGTTACTGTACTCATTTGCATCCTCCCTAATGTATGTGTTTTCACAGGGACTGTTGGTACGGACAGTCCATTGCATAAAAATTATTTTATCATTAAATAAGGTAAAACGCAATTGCAAAAAAAGAATTAATGGATGGAAAGCGGTAGAAATTTACATTATGAAAGGTTATAATTGTAGCAAAACTGTAATGCGACAATATTTGCCGGAGCGAACAGTAGTGGGAAATATGCGGAACAGTTAAAGCCATTTTTACAGGATGGAATCATAATGTGTGGTTATAATATATGTAACGGGAATTGTGGAGTTATTTTGTGACAGAATAATTTGTGAGTAAAAAACGGATATGATAAAAAGGAGAAAAGCATGAGCGAATTAAAGCCCGACTCTGAGAAGAAAGAGGAGCGACTTTCAGATAAGGAAAAAGTAAATACAGAAAAGATAAATGCAGAAGAGCTAAATGCAGAAAAACCAAATGCAGAAAAACTAAATGAAGAAAAACTAAATACAGAAGAGATAAACGAAGAACCTCCGGCAGCAAGCGAGGACGAAGATTTCTTTTTTGATGATAATAAAGCTTATGAAGCCCGTAGGGCAGCCAGACTGGAACGCCGCAATAAACTTCGCCGCAGAAAAAAACGACTGCGTATCGCAGGCTGCATAGTGGTGGTGGCAGCCGCTGCAATTGGGATTGGAATAGGATTTTACGGGGAAGAACTGCAGAATTTCGTCAGTGAGCAGCAGGTTAAGATTGCGCAGATGGTGAAATCTGCAGACAGGAAAACAGAAGAAGAAAAAACAGCTCAGCAGACAAATGCAGAGGCAGAAGCTGAGAATGCGGTGACACCTGAAGTTCAGGATACAGATGGACTGAGTGAAGAGGACAAAACTCTTTACAGGCAGGCAAAGTATGCTGCAAAACAGTATGATTATGATAAAGCCATAAGTATGCTGCAAAACAGTGAGACTTATCAGACAAGTGAGAAGTTTCAGCATGCGGTTAAGGTTTATCAGAAAAAGAAGGAATCCTGCGTTTCCTGGCCGTTAGACCAGGTGACACACGTCTTTTATCATACTCTGATCAAAGATACCGGTAAGGCTTTTGATGGGGATTACAAGTCAGGAGATTACGATCAGGTTATGACAACGATTGATGAATTTAACCAGATTACTCAGAGCATGTATGATAAGGGATATGTCATGGTCAGCATTTATGACATGGCGACAGCGGATGAAAATGGGAATATGAATGCAGGGGAGATTCTCCTTCCTCCGGGTAAAGTACCGTTTGTGCTTTCGCAGGATGATGTGTGTTATTATCATTATATGGACGGGGACGGATTTGCAACCAAACTTATCGTAGATGAGGAAGGAAAAATCCGCAATGAATATGTGGAAGATGATGGCAGTATTTCCGTAGGCGATTATGATATGGTTCCTCTGATCGATCGTTTTGTAGAGGAACATCCTGATTTTTCTTACAGAGGTGCTAAAGGAATTGTTGCCCTTACCGGTTACAATGGAATTCTGGGTTATCGCACAGACAGCAGTTATGAAACCCGTCCGGATGATCTGGATGCAGACAAAGTAAAATGGCTGGATGAGCATCCGGATTTTAATCTGAATACAGAGAGAGAAAATGCAGCCAGAGTAGCGCAGGCTATGAAAGATGAAGGCTGGCTGTTTGCAAGCCACACCTGGGGACATCAGAATGTAAGTCAGATCAGTCTGGAGAGATTACAGGCAGATACACAGAAGTTTAAAGAGAATGTTGATCCTCTGATAGGCGGAACAGATATTATTATTTTTGCATTTGGAGCAGATCTTACCAGTGTTGAAGATTATTCGGGGGAGAAGTTCGAATATCTTAAGAGCCAGGGCTATAATTATTACTGTAATGTGGATTCAAGCCAGTATTTTGTGCAGATCCGCAGTAATTATTTCCGGCAGGGAAGAAGAAATCTGGACGGATACAGAATGTACTATAATCCGGAACTTCTCTCAGATCTGTTTGATGCACAGTCTGTGTTTGATTCTTCCAGACCGGTGCCGGTTCCAACTATGGGGTGAGTATGATCTCTGTGCATAACTGAAAGGGGACAATATATGAGAAAAAGGATAGCATGTGTAACAGCAGCTATTTTGAGTATTTCGTTAGGAGTAAGCGGATGTGGGCTCATTCCGTTTGAACAGGATATTCCATTTCTGAGTTCCAGAGCTGAAAATGCGGAAACTGAGAAAAAAACAGAACAGCAGACAATTGATGAACAGGATGCTGATACAGAGAAAAGTACAGAAGATACACAGCAGGATGATGGTCTGAATGAGGGAGAGCAGACTGACAACGAAGATACAGAAGAGGCAGATGAGAAACAGGAAAATCCTATGGAGCAGGCAGCGCTTATGGCTGTACAGTATGATTATGATGGCGCCATAGAACTGCTTAAGAGTCAGCCGGATTACGAAAGTAATACGGATATGCAGAGTGCAGTTTCGGATTACGAAAATACGAAAGCCACCTGTACAGAATATCCGCTGGAGCAGATCACGCACGTGTTCTTCCATACACTGATCAAAGACACTGCCAGAGCATTTGACGGGGATTCAGACAGTAATGGATATAACCAGTATATGACAACAATTGATGAGTTTAACAAAATCATACAGAGTATGTATGATAAGGGATATGTCATGGTCAGTCCGCACGACATGGCGGTTATCAATGAGGACGGAACTATGTCCAGAGGCAGTATTATGCTGCCACCGGGAAAAATTCCATTTGTGCTTTCTCAGGATGATGTAAGTTATTATCACTATATGGACGGAGATGGTTTCGCATCGAAACTTGTAGTGGATTCCAATGGTGAGGTTAAGAACGAATATATTGAGGATGACGGAAGTGTTTCCACAGGGGATTATGATATGGTTCCGCTGATCGATACTTTTGTAAAAGAACATCCGGATTTTTCCTATCATGGAAGAAAGGGAATCCTTGCAATGACAGGTTATGACGGTGTTCTGGGATATCGTACGGATATTGCATATAAGACCGGAAAAAAACTGCAGGATGATCAGAAAAAATTCCTGGAAGATCATCCGGATTTTAACTATAAGCAGGAAGTGAAAAATGCAAAAAAGGTAGCTAAGGCTATGAAGGCAGAAGGCTGGGAATTTGCAAGCCATACATGGGGACATAAGGATGTGGCTGCCACTTCTCTGGATGATCTGAAAAGAGATGATAAAAAATGGAAGAAATATGTGGCTCCCATACTTGGAGAAACAGATATGATCATTTTTGCATTTGGTGCGGATATCGGAAGCTGGGAAGGATATTCGGCAGACAATGAGAAATATGAGTTTTATAAGAGTCAGGGATACCGCTATTTCTGTAATGTAGATTCCAGTCAGTATTTTGTACAGATTACAGATGATTATTTTCGACAGGGAAGAAGAAATCTGGATGGATACAGAATGTATTATAATCCGGAAATGCTCAGTGATCTTTTTGATGTATCGGAAGTATGGGATTCTTCAAGACCAACTCCGGTACCTGGAATGTAGAAGGGAGTATTGATTATTATGAAGAAAAAAATATATCTTGCCATGCTTGCAGTTTGTTTTGCACTGACAGCATCTGCGTGTGGTGATGACGGTGCTGTTATCACAGACGGTACAAAGACCGAAGGAGCTGCTGACGGGAAGAAAGCAGAGACAGGAACTACGCGTCTTGTTTCTGTTGAGAATGTAGAGAAATATATTACGATTGGAGAATATAAAGGACTGACTCTGGACAATACGGTGGATGCGATCACTGACGATGATGTACAGGCGCAGATCGATGAGGATCTGAAAGATAAGGCAGAACCTGTATCTGATGCGGCAAAAGAAGGGGATCTGGTGACTGTAAATTATACAGGCACTAAAGACGGACAGACTTTTGACGGTGGTACTGCCAATAACTATGACTTTGTGATCGGCGACGGACAGATGTTTGAGGAATTTGAAAATGGTGTGATCGGGATGAAAAAGGGTGACACAAAGGAGATTAAAATTGATTTTCCGTCAGACTATGCAGACGAAACTCTGGCAGGTGAGGAAGTTATATATAAGGTTACGGTGCAGAACGTGCGGCGTGAAGGAGAACTTACAGATGAATGGGTTGCAAAGAACACTGATTATACAACAGTAGATGATTATCGTGAGAGTATTCGCAGTGAACTTGAGAAAAACGCAAAGGAATCTGCGCAGGAGGTTCTTAAGAATACTGCATGGAGTACAGTGCTTGAGAACTCTGAAGTAAAAGAATACCCACAGGAAGATGTGGATAAGGCTGTTTCTGAATTTAAGAAGAGTATGGAAGTTTATGCAAAACAGGCCGACATGACTCTGGAAGAGTTTACAGACAGTCAAGGTATTTCGCAGGATGATTTTGATGAACAATGTCAGCAGTATGCAGAGGGTAAGGTTAAGCAGAACCTGATCGTGCAGGGGATCATGGATGCAGAGGGACTGTCACTTGACGACAAAGAGAGCCTTCAGCTGCAGGATAAACTGGTAGAACAGATGGGTGTTTCCAGTATTGCAGAGCTGGTTGGAACTTACGGACAGGATTATGTAGATGAATCAGTCGGACTTCTCAGAGTGGAGGAGTTCATTATAAAAAATGCGAGTGTGAGTGAGAAAGTCGCAAACGGTGATGTGCTGGCAGATGATGCAGATGCTGCGGCAGAAAATGCAGAACAGGACAGTGATCAGAATGTATCAGATGAAGATACTGATGATTCCGGACAGGACAATTCAGATGTAGATGAGAATCTGGAAGAGGAATTAGGTACGGAAGATGTTGATCAGAGTGAATAATTGGCATTGTATTTACCTGATAAATGAGTTATGATTATTGATAAAAGTGGATTACTCCGTACTGTGATGTACGCTGTCAGGGACTAATTAACAAAAAGAAGCGGGGAAAGGAAACCATGGATAAGAGGGTGTTGCGCGAAAGAATGCGCAGAAAAAAACGCCAGATGATGATCAGGCATTATACAAAGATCGGACTTTGTGTTATTGGCATGATTCTGGCGGTGGTGTTTGTGGTGAGAGGAATTATTATTCCGATCGCACATCATGTAGCCGGAGGCGGAAGCAGTGATCAGACTGTGCAGGCTCAGGCAGATACAGAGGAAGTTCAGGCAAATTCCGATGCTGCGGTGAGACAGCCATTGAAGGGTAAATCAGATACAGATAAGATTGCCGCGATGACAGCCGGATGGCATGAGGATGCTAACGGAAAGTGGTATCAGAATACAGATGGTACATATTTTTCAAATGGATTTCAGGATATAGATGGTGTTACCTATTCTTTTGACGAAAACGGATATATACAGACAGGATGGGTAGAAAAGGGAGTGAAGGATTATTACTTTAATGAAGACGGATCTTATGATCCGAGTAAGGTACGTCCGATGCTGGCACTGACTTTTGATGATGGTCCGGGAGAGTATACAGATGAACTGCTGGATTGTCTGGAACAGAATAATGCTCATGCAACATTCTTTATGCTTGGTCAGAATGTCAGTTCATATCCGGATGCGCCAAAACGTATGCTGGAACTTGGCTGTGAGATTGGAAGTCATTCATGGGATCATACACAGTTGACGACAATTGATCTTGACGCAGTTGCAAAGCAGTTCTCTGATACAGATGATGCATTGATTCAGGCATGTGGCCAGGCTGCGAGTGTGGCGCGTGCGCCTTACGGGGACGGAAATTCAGATATTTATAATACTGTAAATAAGCCGTTCTTTATGTGGTCACTGGACACAGAAGACTGGAAACTTTTGGATGCAGATGCGGATTACAGTGCAGTAATGAATGGAGATCTGACAGATGGAACTATCATCCTGATGCATGATATTCATGAGCCATCTGTAAAGGCTGCTTTGAGATTGATACCGGATCTTATTGCACAGGGATATAAACTTGTAACGGTAAGTGAGATGGCAGAAGCCAAGAATGTGACCTTACAGAATGCATGTTATGTGGATTTCTGGCCGAGTACACTCAGTAATGGAGATGTGCCGGGATATCAGGGCGGTTCCGATGCAGCAGCTTCTGCAGACGGAACAGATGGTACATCTGATGCAAGCGCAGATTCTTCTGACGGAAGCACAGATTCCTCAGACGGAAGTGAGGATTATTCGGATGGAAGTTCAGACGATGGAAGCTATGATGATGGAAGTTCGGATGACGGAAGTTATGATGATGGAAGTTCAGATGATTCGGAAGATTACAGTGATGATTCTGTAGATTACGGAGATGGAACGGAATAAAAAACATATGCAATCCTGCAGTGTGGATCATACAGAGTAATTACGAACATACGAAAGAGCAAAGAAGAGAGCAAAGGTACTTCTTTGCTCTTTATGTTTTTTACAAAAAACACATAAAATATATAAAAAAATTGTTAAATATACACATATTTTTAATTGACGTATGGAATGTCCGTTGGTATAATAAGGCTTATAGAATGACTAAAAGTCAGTTCGTATTCCTGATTGAACTTGCTGTAAGATAGTTACTGTTCATATGCCAAAATTCCATTGCCGCAGGCAATCTGGAATGAATTTTGGCTACGTTACTGAGAATGGAGTGAACAGTAACGTAAGATATCCTGTTACAGTATTATTTTATGGAATCAGTATCTGCAAAAAAGATAGAAACCGAAGTTAAGGGAGGACTCCAGATGGGTGTGAGTATGAAATTTACGGATTTGGATCAATATTTATTTGGACAGGGAACCAATTATGAAGTATATAAGAAACTGGGTGCCCATCCGACTACATACAGACGAAAAAAAGGTGTATATTTTGCGGTCTGGGCACCGAATGCACAGTCTGTTTCTGTAATCGGTGAATTTAATGACTGGGAGGAAGAAGCAAACCCGATGGAGAAGGTTGGGCCGATCGGTGTTTATGAAGTGTTTGTTCCGGGGGCAAAGATCGGACAGCTGTATAAATTCTTTATCGTGGGTGCGCATGGAGAGAAGCTATATAAAGCAGATCCTTATGCAAATGAAGCTGAACTCCGTCCGGGTACAGCCTCCAGGATCACAGATATCACAGACTATAAATGGAAGGATGCCACATGGATCAAGAACAGAGAGAAGTTTGATGAGCAGGTAGAGCCTATGGCAATCTATGAGGTTCATCCGGGTTCATGGAAGAAGCATCCGCAGTCAGAGGAAAACGAAAAAGGATTTTATAACTATAGAGAATTCGCACATGCCCTGGCAGCCTATGTGAAGGAAATGGGATATACCCATGTAGAGCTTATGGGAATCGCAGAGCATCCTTTTGACGGTTCCTGGGGATATCAGGTGACCGGATATTATGCACCGACTTCCAGATATGGAACGCCGCAGGATTTCAAGTATATGGTGGATTATTTACATCAGAATAAGATTGGAGTTATCCTTGACTGGGTACCTGCACATTTTCCGAAAGATGCCCATGGTCTTGCGAACTTTGACGGAACCGCAGTGTATGAGCATGCAGATCCGAGACAGGGAGAACATCCGGACTGGGGTACCAAGATTTATAATTACGGACGCCCGGAGGTTAAGAACTTCCTGATCGCAAATGCTCTTTACTGGGTGGAGGAGTGCCACGTAGACGGACTTCGTGTGGATGCTGTTGCTTCCATGCTTTATCTTGATTATGGTAAGAAGGATGGAGAATGGATCGCAAATAAATATGGCGGAAATCAGAATCTGGAGGCTATTGAATTCTTTAAGCATCTGAATACAGTAGTTCTTGGAAGGAATCATGGAACTGTGATGATCGCTGAGGAATCTACTGCATGGCCGATGGTTACAGGGGATGCAGAGAAGGACGGACTTGGTTTTAGTCTGAAGTGGAATATGGGATGGATGAATGACTTTCTGGAATATATGAAGCTGGATCCGTATTTCCGTAAATTTAATCATAATAAGATGACTTTCTCCATGTCATATGCATACAGTGAGAGATATGTATTAGTTCTTTCTCATGATGAGGTGGTTCATCTGAAATGCTCCATGCTTGAGAAGATGCCGGGAGAGTTACCGGACAAATTCAGGAATTTAAAGGCTGCCTATTCATTTATGAACTGCCATCCGGGTAAGAAGCTTCTGTTCATGGGACAGGAATTCGGACAGCTTCGTGAATGGAGTGAGGAGAGAGAACTTGACTGGTTCCTTCTGAATGAAGAGCCACACAAGGAACTTCAGAATTATGTGCATGATCTCCTGACTATTTATAAGAAATATCCGGCACTTTATGCCGGTGATAATAATCCGGAAGGATTTGAGTGGATCAATGCGAATGACGGGGACAGAAGTATTTTCAGCTTTGTGAGAAAGTCTCCTACAAAGAGAAACAATATTCTTTACATAGTTAACTTTACACCTGTTGACCGTCCGGATTACAGGGTTGGTGTTCCGAAGAAAAAACAGTACAAGCTGATCATGGACGAGAATGGACTTCTGGAGCAGCCAAAGACATTTAAGGCAGTGAAACAGAAATGTGATAACAGAGAGTTTTCCTTCGCATATCCATTGCCGGCTTATGGGGTTGCGATTTTTACATATTAATTTTTCGGGATGATTTCGGGATATATGTAAATATCTGAGAGAATTATTGTCAGGGGTATGTTATTTATTTGACAATATTGCAGAGTAAGCATAATAATATATGAAAAATTCGTGAAATATAAATAATTGCTTTTGAAATTTATCTGCGTTATAATTATCGCGAACACAAGGAATAGAGAGAATAATGGTTTCCATGTTGAAAGGAGAATGAACATGAAAGTATCTAACATTAAAGACATCGATAAATTTTTTTCTGTAGTTGACAGCTGCGAAGGCAGAGTAGAATTAGTAACAGGCGAAGGTGACAGACTGAACCTTAAATCTAAATTATCCCAGTATGTATCTCTGGCAAACATTTTCTCAGGCGGAGAGATTCCGGAACTTGAGATCGTTGCTTATGAGAAAGACGATATTGATAAATTAATGAGCTTTATGATCAACGGTTGATCATTAGTGTATACAGGCGGGGGCATGATGGTGAATCATGCCCCTTTCTTTGATGTGAACAGGCAGGTTGTTCTGAAAGTATTGAACAACTGCAGGATATCTGTAAACCAGGGGGCACAAGTGTTTCCTGGTCAAAATGCGTTGATGGCAGACTTGAATACATTGGACATCTTATGTATAATGAGTACGTTACAGGCAAATATATAAACAGACAGATAATGATGGCAGTTCTAAAAGCTATTCTGTTTGTTCATAAAAATGGCAGAATATAAAAAATGACGGCTATATGGCAGTTATTCAGAAATATAAATTTTAACGAAGAGGAGAAATAAGATAATGGCAACTAAGATTGATATTATTTCCGGTTTCCTTGGAGCCGGTAAAACTACATTGATTAAGAAACTTCTGAAAGAGGCTTATGCAGATGAGCAGGTTGTACTGATCGAGAACGAATTTGGTGAGATTGGTATTGACGGTGGTTTCCTGAAGGAAGCGGGAATCCAGATCCGGGAAATGAATTCCGGATGTATCTGCTGTTCATTAGTGGGAGATTTCGGCACTTCTCTGAAAGAGGTTGTGGACAAATATCATCCGGACAGAATCCTGATCGAGCCATCAGGTGTTGGTAAACTCTCAGATGTTATTAAGGCAGTACAGGGTGTTCAGGGAGATGTGGATATCGTTCTGAACAGCTATACAACTGTAGTTGATGCAAAGAAGTGCAAAATGTATATGAGAAACTTTGGTGAGTTCTTTGATAATCAGGTTGAATATGCAGGTGCGATCATCATGAGCCGTACAGATATCATTGATGAGAAGAAAGCACAGCAGGCAATGGAACTTCTTCGTGGAATTAATGCGAAAGCTGCTATCATCACCACTCCGATTGAGAAACTGGACGGAAAGAAAATCCTTGAGGTTATGGAGAAACCGGTATCTCTTGAGGAAGAACTGATGTCTGAGGAAGAGGTATGCCCGGAGTGCGGACATGTACATGAACATGGAGAGCATCATCATCACGATCACGACCATGATCATGAATGTGGCTGTGGACATGATCACGAAGAACATGAACATGATCACGAAGAACATGAACATCATCACCATGACCACGACCATGAATGTGGCTGTGGACATGATCATGAGGAACATGAGCATCATCACCACGATCACGACCATGAATGCGGCTGCGGACATGATCATCATGATCATCACCATCATCACGCAGATGAGGTATTTACAAGCTGGGACGTGAGACGATCAGGAAATACACAAGAGAAGGTACTTGAGAAGATGCTTAAGGCTCTTTCTGCTTCTGAAGATTACGGTATTATTCTTCGATGCAAAGGGAAGTGTTCCTGCAGAAAGACGGAACATGGATTTATTTTGACATGGTTCCGGAGGAAACGAGATCCGTGAAGGTGCACCGGAATACACAGGTCGTCTCTGCGTAATCGGCTCTAAACTGAAAGAAGATAAACTTGCAGAATTATTTGGGCTTGCATAATGATCATGAGGAAGCAGCGATTTATGGCAATCTTCTAAAATACTGCATCTGGATTCAGCTCATCGGAGCATGAAATCCTGTGTCATAGATGCGAGACTGAACGATTTCGGCAGATAATAACAGAATCAGAATAAAGATAAAGGAATAAATTATATGATGGATGATATCAGAGTTCCCATTTATTTGGTTACGGGATTCCTGGAAAGCGGAAAGACTACTTTCCTGGATTTTACATTGCAGCAGGAGTATTTTGCCATTGACGGCAAAACTCTGTTGATTCTTTGCGAAGAAGGCGAAGAAGAATATGATATGGATAAACTGAAACTTACAAACACAGTTGTGGAAGTGATCGAGGATGAAGAAGATCTGACACCACAGCGTCTGGCTGCCATGGATATCATCCATCAGCCGGAGCGTGTTGTGATCGAGTACAACGGAATGTGGCTTGTAAGTAAGTTTGAGCAGATGGAGCTTCCTGAAGGCTGGGGCATTGAGCAGGAGATTACCTGTGTGGATGCAACTACTTATCAGGTTTATATGGCAAACATGAAATCTCTGTTCATGGATATGATCAGAAATACAGATATGGTTGTATTTAACCGCTGTAAAGAGGGAGATCCGCTTCCTGCATACAGACGAGGGATCAAGGTCGCAAATCAGAGTGCAGAGGTTATCTTTGAAAATGAAGAGGGCGAGATGGATGACATTTTCCAGGATGAGATGCCGTTTGATATCAATGCACCGATCATTGAGATTCCACCGGAAGATTATGGTATCTGGTTTGTGGATGCCATGGATAATCCGGATAAATATGTAGACAAAATTGTCCGCTTTAAAGGACGTGTCATGAAACCACGTGGAATGGGAAGTAAATTCTTTGTTCCGGGACGTGTGGCAATGACCTGCTGCGCAGATGATACCACTTTCCTTGGATACGTGTGCAGAAGCGATTATGCACCGCATATCAAAGAGGGCAGCTGGGTAGAAGTAACAGCGAAGGTCGCATTTGAGAACCGTACAGAATATCAGGGTGAGGGCATTGTTCTTTATGCAAGTGATGTGAAAGAATGCGAGCCGCTTAAGGAAGAGATGGTATATTTTAATTAATTATCTTAGCGTGTGTTTGAAAAATGCTTTCCGCAAGACGTGCGTTACAATTTGCAGGATTGGTTTTTTGAACACACTTTAGAGGATGTAAAAAAATAAATTTGACATCAGGACAGGTATGGTAATTCCGGAAAATGGTGTTAAATTAAGCAGGAGACACATATATGTATTTAGTAGTTGGCCTGGGAAATCCCGGGAAACAGTATGAAGCAACACGCCATAATATGGGATTTGATACCGTTGACCGTCTGGTAGAGGATTACAATGTCCCTCAGGGTGGTGTGAAATTTAATGCCATGTACGGTAAAACCATGATCGGCGGAGAGAAAGTGATTCTTATGAAGCCGCTTTCTTTTATGAACCTGAGTGGCGGTCCTGTTCGTGAGATGGCGAATTATTTTAAAATTGATCCGGAATCAGAGCTTATTGTTATTTATGATGATATTGATCTGGAACCCGGGCAGCTTCGCATCCGCAAGCAGGGAAGTGCGGGTGGACATAACGGGATCAAAGATATTATCCGCCAGCTTGGCACAGAGAAATTTCTCCGTATCAAAGTAGGAGTTGGTGCAAAGCCGAAGGGATGGGATCTGGCAGATCATGTACTTGGCAGATTTTCCACAGAAGACAGGAAACTTGTGGATGAAGCAATAGCAAAGGCGGCAAAGGCTGTGGATATCATAATCTCACAGGGTACAGATGCAGCCATGAACGAATATAACAGAAAAGTACCTGTACAGAAATAAGCAGACAGGAAACAGATGATTGTTCAGCAAAAGGTATAGAAAGCGGTAACTGGAAACAGAAGCCGCTTTTATTACGTCGAAGGATCATGAGGGGTGAAGATGAAAGCATTTTTAACACCTCTGCAGGGGCTTGCAGAGTTTGAACAGATTAAAGAAAAAAGCAAAACGAATAAGGGAATCCTGCAGGTTTCGGGGTGTATGGAATCGCAGAAATCTCATCTGATGTACGGACTTTCCGGGATTGCACCTTATCGTCTGATCCTGGCGGAGGACGAACGCCGCGCCAGAGAAATTTATGAAGATTACAGATTTTATGACAGAAAAGTGTATTCTTATCCTGCGAAAGATCTTCTGTTCTTTCAGGCAGATATCCATGGAAATCTGCTGATACGTCAGAGGATGAAGGTCATTAAGGCGTTATTGGAAGAGAAAGAACTGACAGTTGTTACAAGTATTGACGGATGTATGGATTTTCTGGAATCTCTGGAAAAGATAAAAGAACAGCTGATTCATTACGAAAGTGACAGCACCGTAGACACAGAACAGCTGAAGAACCAGCTGGTGGCTTTAGGTTACGAGCGGGTAGGACAGGTGGAAATGCCGGGGCAGTTCTCTGTGCGTGGCGGTATTGTGGATATTTACTGTCTCACTGAGGAAAATCCATGGAGAATCGAGCTTTGGGGAGATGAGATTGATTCTATCCGGAGTTTTGATCCGGAGAGTCAGCGTTCTCTGGAAAATCTGGAAGAACTTACGATCTATCCGGCGGTGGAGCATATAGGGGACAAGGATATGGTTTCCTTCCTGGATTATTTTCCGGAGGAAAGAACCATAATCTTTCTGGATGAACCAAACCGACTGACTGAGAAAGGCGGGGCTGTAGAAGAAGAGTACAGACAGAGCCGTATGCACAGAGAGGAAAAAGGCAGCCGGAATCTGCCGGAAAACTGGCTTTGTTCTTTTGAACAGCTTCAAAAAGAACTGAATAAACGCAACTGTATTTCTGTATGTGCGCTGGAACCGAAACAGGCAGGCTGGAAAGTGCGGGAGAAATTTTACCTGGAGGTAAAATCAATCAGCGCTTATAACAACAGTTTTGAACTTCTGGTAAAAGATCTTCATCAGTATAAGAAACAGGGATACAGGATCGCGTTGCTTTCCGGTTCCCGCACAAGGGCCGAGAGGCTGGCAAAGGATCTTCAGGAAGAGGGACTGGCAGCCTTTTATGGACAAGATTATGACAGGGAGATCTGTCCGGGCGAGATCATGGTGGTTTATGGCCATGCAAAGAAGGGCTTTGAATACCCGTTGATCAAGTTTGCGGTAATGACAGAATCTGACATTTTTGGACAGGAACAGAAAAAAAAATGAAGAAAAAAAATTACAGTGGAAGCCGTATTCAGGATTTTGCGGAGCTTTCTATCGGCGATTTTGTTGTCCATGAAAAGCATGGTCTTGGTATTTACCGAGGAATTGAAAAAGTTGAAGTAGACAGGATCGTTAAAGATTATATTAAAATTGAATACAGAGGCGGAAGCAATCTCTATATTCCTGCTACTCAGCTTGACTGTCTGCAGAAATATTCAGGGGCAGATGCTTCAAAGGCTCCGAAGCTGAACAAACTTGGTACTCAGGAGTGGAATAAAACAAAGAGCAAGGTTCGTGGGGCAGTTAAAAATATTGCAAAAGAACTGGTAGAGCTTTATGCAGTGCGTCAGGAAAAGGAAGGATATGTCTGTGGTCCTGATACTGTATGGCAGAGAGAATTTGAAGAAATGTTTCCATATGAAGAGACAGAGGATCAGCTCAGTGCTATTGAGGATGCCAAACGTGATATGGAGAGTACCAGGATTATGGACCGGCTTATCTGCGGGGATGTGGGATACGGCAAAACAGAAGTGGCGCTGCGTGCCGCATTTAAGGAAGTACAGGAGAGCAGACAGGTAGCTTATCTTGCACCTACAACGATCCTTGCGCAGCAGATTTATAATACCTTTGTGCAGCGGATGAAGGAATTTCCGGTACGTGTGGAACTGTTGTGCAGATTCCGGACCCCGGCACAACAGAAGAAGGCAATCGAAGATCTGAAAAAAGGTCAGGTGGATGTGATCATTGGAACGCACAGAATCCTTTCCAAAGACGTACAGTTCAAAAATCTTGGCCTGTTGATCGTTGATGAGGAACAGCGGTTTGGAGTTACGCATAAGGAAAAAATCAAGCAGTTAAAGAAGGATGTGGATGTCCTTACACTGACTGCAACGCCCATTCCCCGTACTCTTCATATGAGCCTGATCGGAATCCGGGATATGAGTGTCCTGGAGGAGCCTCCTATGGACAGAATGCCGATCCAGACATATGTTATGGAATATGATGAAGAGACGGTCCGAGAGGCTATCAACAGGGAATTGCGCAGAGGCGGACAGGTTTATTATGTTTATAATCGAGTGACGGATATTGCAGATGTTGCCCTGCGTATTGCGAAGCTGGTGCCGGACGCAAGGGTGGATTTTGCTCATGGCCAGATGAGTGAGAGGGAACTGGAGAATGTGATGTATTCCTTTGTAAACGGGGATATTGATGTGCTGGTTTCCACCACGATCATTGAGACAGGGCTGGATATTTCCAATGTAAATACTATGATTATCCATGATTCAGACAGATACGGGCTTTCTCAGCTTTATCAGCTTCGGGGAAGGATCGGGCGTTCCAACAGAACTGCCTATGCGTTTCTGATGTACAGAAAGAATGTGATGCTGAAGGAGACGGCTGAGAAGCGTCTGGCTGCGATCCGCGAGTATACGGATCTGGGAAGCGGATTTAAGATTGCAATGAGAGATCTGGAACTTCGAGGTGCCGGAAATCTGCTGGGCGCGCAGCAACATGGACATATGAATGCGGTTGGATATGATCTTTATTGTAAGATGCTCAATGAAGCAGTGAAAGAGGCGAAGGGTATTCATACAATGGAGGATTTCGAGACATCGGTTGATCTGAATGTTGATGCGTATATTCCTGATTCCTACATCAGTAATGAATTTCAGAAGCTGGATATTTATAAAAGAATTGCGGGGATTGAGACACAACAGGATTATGATGATATGCTGGAAGAACTTCTGGACCGTTTCGGAGAACCCGGAAAGGCAGTGCTGAATCTTCTGGCGATTGCGAAGTTAAAGGCGATTGCTCATCAGGGGTACGTAACGGAAATAAAGCAGACTGGAAAAACAGTCCGGTTTACCCTTTATGAGAAAGCAAGGCTGAATACAGAAGGCTTTCCGGCTCTTATGCAGAAATACAGAAGAGGTCTGCAGTTTAAGAATGAGCAGGAACCGAAATTTATCCTGGAACCACAGGGGAATCTGATCCTGGCATTGACGGAATTTGCAGAGGAACTTAAGAGCATGGCGGAAAATATGTGAAATATACTACATATTTTTCGATTTGCCTTGCCCTTCGCAGGAAAAAAGTTTATACTCTAATAACAGTACATTCTGGGAAAGTGGTATGGAAGAAAGACCAGATTGATAATATGGAGGAAGAAATGAAAAAAATGGTAAAGAGAACAGCCGTTGTGACACTGGCAGGTGTGATGTCAGTTGGTATGCTTTCCGGCTGTGGAAGTAAAACATTAGATGGAACAAAGACAGTGGCTACTGTTGACGGAACAGATATTCCGCTTGGAGTTGTAAGTCTTTATGCCCGCGAACAACAACAGCAGACAACAACCATGTATTTAAATTATATGGGAAGTGCAGATAATATCTGGGATCAGACAGCAGGTGATGATTCAGATGAGACTTATGGTGATCAGGCAGTGACAAGCAGTCTGGAGTCTGTTGAGAAGATGTATATTCTCAAAGAGAAGGCTGCGGATTATAACGTAGAGCTTACAGATGATGATGAAGCAGCGATCGCAGATGCAGCATCACAGTTTATGGCTGCAAACAGTGAAGAGACAATTAAGGAACTTGCGGTAACGGAAGATCAGGTAAAAACACTTCTGGAGCTTCAGACAATTCAGAAGAAGATGTATGATCCGGTTGTAGCAGAAGGAAAGATCACAGTTTCTGATGATGAAGCGAATCAGACAACCTTCACTTATGTAAGTATCTCTACAAGCGGTGATGATATAACTGATGAGGAGAAAAAGACTAAGAAAGAACAGGCTCAGGAGATTCTGGATAAGATGAAAGAGGATCCTACAGCAGACATGAGTGAGATTGCCAAAGGTGTAGATGACAGTTATTCTGCAGTACAGGGTAATTTTACAACAAAAGAGAGCGAAGACGAGGATGAAGATTCCGGCAGCGAGGCATATCCGGATGAGGTTCTGAAGGTTCTGAGAGGACTGAAGGATGGAGAAGTTGCAGACAATATTATTGAGACTGACACAGGATACTATGTAGTAAGACTTGACAAGATCAATGATGAAGATGCCACAGCTTCCAAGCGAGAATCTCTTCAGAATTCCAAAGAAAATACCTATTTTACAGATACAACTGCCAAATGGCTGGATGAGGCAGATGTAAAGGCGGTTAAGAAAGTCCTTAAGACACTTAAGATCACTGACAAACATACCTTCATGGCGCCGACTCCTACTCCGGTTCCGGAAACACCGACACCTGAAGTGACAGAAGAGGCAACTCCAACACCGGAAACAGAGGAAGTTACAGAAACACCTGCAGCAGAAGATACAGATGTGACTGAGACACCTGCGGCAGAGGAAGAAGCAGCAGAAACTACTGAAACACCGGAAGCAACACCGACAGAAGCAGCTAAATAAGAAAATCCGAACTGTCAGTAGCTTGCTGATAGGAATTGAGTATTGTAAATTAAAACAGCTATGATGAAAACCTGAGTGTTTTCACATAGCTGTTTTTAAGTTTAAATAAATCCGAAATCATTCTCCTAAATATGCAAAAATAACACAGATAAATAGAGATATGATAATACGTTATTTTGTATGTTCTGCTAAATGAGATGGAAATGCTTCAAAGCATTGGCAATTCCGTTATCTTCGATATTGGTTGTCTGGTAAGTGCAGTGAGGCAGGATCAGGGGATCCGAGTCGCCCATTGCGATGCTGTTTCCGGCGAACTGCAGCATAAGAAGATCGTTCGTGCTGTCGCCGAATGCATAGGTGTCTTTGACCGGAACCCCAAGGCGGTCTGCCAGAAACCGGATTCCGGTTGCTTTGCTGAGATTTTTCTGAGTCAGTTCCCAGGCCTTGTCTTCATGTATGAAACACAGAAAATGTTCATCTGCAAATTTGCGGAAAGTTTCCATATCAGAATCAGCAGACGGAAAAGCCAGAAACTTGTCAAATGTAAAATGGTTGTATGTTTCGGGCGGGTAGAGAGCCAGATCTTCTACTATAACTTCTGCTTTCAGCTTCTGAACAGTTTCAGGAACAGCACATGAACTGCTGTCATATAAAATCTTATCCGGGCGTTCAAAAAACGCAGGAATTCTGCATTCCCGCAGTAATTCTGTTGTTTTACGGCAAAGCGGATTTGGAATAGAACTGGAAAACAAAAGCTCTTCATTCATATAAATCTGGCTGCCGCATCCGCATACATAGCCGTCGAATCCCATTTCTTTAATGATTTCCGGAATCATTGTATAGGTACGTCCGGAATTGATGAAAAGGAGATGACCATTATAGCGGGCTTCTTTTAAAGCCTGTTTCGCACTGTCCGGAACTGTCCATGGGTAAGGGGTTAACAGGGTTTTGTCAATGTCAAAAAATAAGAGTTTACGATTATTCTCCATCAGATGTCTCCTCTGTCTCAGTATCTGTATTGTCATAAAATTCGTCATCAGAAGGATTTTCATTTCCTGTATGTACGCGGATTCCGTTCAGTTCAACTTCGCCTTCCATTGGAATCACAAGGCACTTGCGTCCGTCAATTACGCGTGTTTCCACAAGATCGGCACGTTCAGGATCTACGTGGACTACAACATCCGGGGTTTTGATCTCGAATCTTTTTGTATTGGTGATGTTGGAAGCAACCAGAGAGGATTTTTCCCCGGCTGTGATCTCGTATTGTTCATCAAATGACTGTAGTTTTTCATCTTCTACGCCGCATTCTTCAAAGAGGCGTTTTACCTCAGATTTGGTCAGAACTACAGGTTCCGGCTCATCCTTCTGTGATTCGATCAGGTCGTTTAATTTCTCGTGAATGCTTAATACAGTGTCATATCTGCAGTCGTCGCCCAGAGTATCTTCAACCAGTGCGTTAAAGGAATCACGCTGTCCTCCTGCAGAAAGAGGTGCTGTACATCCAAGCAGTTCATCGATAAAAATATCCCGAAGCTCGTTTGCATTTTTACTATAATAAAGGACACCATGGATGTCAGTGCTGCGGTCGTTAAACTGCGGGAAAAGGAAAGCAACATCCGGAAGTTCCACGATCCAGTCGCGGATACGGTCCTGAATGCTGTTGGTTTCGGCATTGTAGCAAAGACCTGCCTTAGAGAGTTTTACAGGACAGATACAGCACATGATGTGCTCATAAATCTCATCAGATGCATCAAACATTTCTGCACCGTCGGAAGATTTTCCGGGGATATCATATACTCCATGGATCAGGATGATGTAGTAGTTTTCGGGATAATCATAGTTTTCAATGATCTTATCGTAGAAACTTTCTACCAGTGCATCATCGGTCAGTTTGCTTTCTCTCAGTTTCATAAGAAAATGTTGAGTTCCACCCTCAGTTTCCTGCTCGAGAGGAAATTCCATGTTCATCAGATTTTTTCCTATTGTTCCGGAAAGGGATTTGCGGAAAATTTCAAAGTATTTGAACATTTCTTCTTCTGATAAAGAGAGAAATGCTTCTTTCAGTTCGGTTTTTTTATTCTTTTCTCCGTCAACGTAACATCCGCAGATGCGGGTGAGAGAACAGTTCTCGGGAGTGAACTGTTTCTTGATTTCAGAAATTTCTTTTTTGTTCATATAGTTTATACCTCATGTTAGTCTGTTCTTTATTATAGACTAGTTGTGATGCAGGGGCAAGGAAAATTGCCTGAAAATTATGGGAAATACAGGTGAGTTTTGGTAGATGTAGTGCTATAATATAGGAAGATATTGTTGCCTGGCTGTGTTGCTGAGAACGTGGTGGACAGTAATGTTGCTTTGACAGTGATGAAAATAAATACAAGAGGATATGAGACATGAATGAGACAATAAAAAATCTTTTGGAGCGAAGAAGTGTACGTGGTTATAAAGAAGATCTGGTGCCGGAAGAAGTGTTGAATGAAATTCTTGAAGCAGGGGAATACGCACCAAGCGGAATGGGACAACAGGGTACACTTATGGTAGTAACACAGAATCCGGAACTTGTTGCGAAGCTTTCTAAAATGAATGCGGATGTGATGGGGACTGAGAGTGATCCGTTCTATGGGGCACCGACAGTTGTTGTGGTCTTTGCAGACAGTAATATGCCTACATGTGTGGAAAATGGAAGTCTGGTTATGGGAAATCTGATGAATGCTGCTCATGCCCTTGGGGTTGATTCCTGCTGGATTCATCGTGCAAGAGAGGTGTTTGCTTCTGAAGAAGGAAAGGCATTGAAGGCAGAGTGGGGTGTGCCGGAGTCTTATGTTGGAATTGGTCATTGTGTGCTTGGTTATCGCTCCGGGGAATATCCGAAAGCGAAAGCGAGAAAAGACGGATTTGTGATCAGGGTGTGATTGTAGTGTGGCGGCAGAGTGATTCCTGAAACAGGCTGGAAGGAAAGATGTGAGAATGTTCGGGAAATCAAGTTGCCGGCACAGTAGCTGTGAGAGAGGGTTGCTGTTGAGTATATTTGATTTTAAGAGAAAGAAGTACAGAACGTTTCTGCAGGATTCTGAGACAGGTGAGGAGATTGCTGAGGAGTATGAGAAAGGCCGGGGAGTCTGGAAAAAGCATGATGTTCAGGATGGGAAGGGTTCGGAGATGAGAGAGAATCTGATAAGGAAGCATTATTGGTTTTCGGGGAGAGTGCAGGGAGTTGGATTTCGCTATCGGGCCTGTTATATTGCCAGTTCTCTGGGGGTTACCGGTTGGGTGAGAAATAACTGGGATGACCGCGTGGAGATGGAGGCGCAGGGGAGCAGGGAGCTGCTTGCGCAGATGGTGGAGATGTTGGGGAGACAGAGGTTTATTGAGATTGAGGGGATTGAGGAGAGGGTGATTCCGGTGGAGGTTGAGAGTGGGTTTTATTCCAGATGAAAGGGACGCAAGCTCAAATCATTCTCTTCGGCTTGACTTCGGGTCTTAAGAAAAACTAAGCTCGGGAAGATCAGGTAAGAGGGACGCAAGCTCAAATCATTCTCTTCGGCTCGGTTTCGGGCCTTAAGAAAAGCTAAGCCCCGGAAAATCTGCTAAAAGCATTCACAGATAACTCAAACTCGCCGCGAAGCGGCTCAGACAGTGAGTGATCTGCGAATAACGCAGATTTCCCGGGGCTAAGTTTTTCTAAAGGCCCTGCAAATGTCGCCGAAGAGAATGATTTGAGCTTGCTGGCTGTTGGCTGTGACAGAGATGGCTGAAAGAGAAGCGGGATGGTGGTTTGTTAGTTTGGCGGAATAGAAAAGTTTCCTATATATAGTATGAATGGGACGGAAAAGCTGGGGGGGTTGTGTATATATGGTATGTGGGTGCTACAATATAGGAAGGATAGATGGGGAGGATGGTTGGAATTCCGGTGTCAGATAGACTGGATGTCTGTTGGGAATTTAGTGGAGATTAGGGTGAAAATATAAAAAGTTTGTCAAATTATAAAATTAACTGTTGACAGGGACTGCTTTCGGTGTTATATTAGTTGAGCTGTCGGAAATAATTGTTTCTTAGAAAGAGACAATTTAAAGCGATTTCTGAAATAAAAAAGAAATTAAAAAAAGTGCTTGACAACTTAAAACAAATATGTTAAAGTAATCAAGTCGCTTGAACAGAGCCGACAATCACAGATTGAAAGAACAGTTCGGAAATCCGGAAGAGTTCGAAAAACTTTGAAAAAAC